>Ga0214544_1000821_pt1 | contig 60693 bp, 42 predicted proteins | sample CNSS3metaG_FD_160074 | JGI IMG/M metagenome (GOLD analysis project Ga0214544, IMG submission 160074) | Root nodule microbial communities from cowpea collected in UCLA plant growth center, Los Angeles, California, USA - CNSS3 | ecosystem: Host-associated > Plants > Roots > Nodule | place: USA... | reverse complement strand
CTCTCTCTCTCTCTCTCTCTATATATATATATATATATATATATATATATATATATATATATATATATATATATATTAAATCAAATTATTTAAAATAATTTGGAAAGTTTAATATAGTGTATTATATTAATATAACTTAAAATACATTATTTAATATTTATATTAATATTTATTTATTTATTTCATTAATTGCTTTGTTTTTTTTTTGGGACAAATTATGAATGAATTTCATTTGCAGAAAACAAGAGGATAGACTGACTAACTCGTCAAAATTAGTTGCTCGGAGCTTATCTATTATTTACTTGTTATGACCTAAAAGTTGTGATCCTAATATGAGAAAAAAAAAGTATTACACTTTTTTAGTTTAGTTTATTTTGAGTTAGAAAATACTTGCTTCAAGAAGAGAAATAAACTAGTTATTTGTAGAAATAGTTTTATTGTTTGATAAAAAAAATGTTTCAACTTAGATATGTCTCATATTATATAACTTTAATTGCAATGAAAATCTTGATGTAGAATTTTTATTTTGGATGAGGAATGTACTATATGGTGAGTTTCCTTTATACTTGTTTTGCATTTAAGTTGGGTGAGTCATATCTAAACTTCTATGCAGATTTTCTTATATTAATGGTGTAATATCTTAAGGTGGTGATTATAATTTTATTGCTCTTATGATGTATGACACATAACTTAAACTAAGTTTAAGATCTTATATATGTCCTAGTTCATTCCAAAAAGTAAAACTTGAGGTTCCTGATGAAAAAATAAAGATAAACATCTCTTATCTAGCATTAGGTCTATTATTTGCATGAGTATTATTTGATATCTAGTACATTGATTTAATCAAATCAATTACTACATCTCTTATCTAGCATTAAGTCTATTATTTACATGAGTGTTATTTTATATTTAGTACATTGATTTGATCAAATAAATTACTAATACATTGCTATAAACTAAAATTTATGTTTTAATTTTAAATATTATGGGTTCATAATAATTTTATATATAAAAATAAGTAAATGAAATTTTTATAATTATTATAGATGAGTCTGGAATATGTTTGATAATTAACATCTTTTAAATTTCTATAAATATTAGATATGGTTTGTCTATCATTATTTAGTTATTATAGAGAAATGTTGAATATTAGCAATTTTATATATAGTAATTTTTAAATTTATTGATTTTCATGTCTATTTAGTGAAAATAATAATTCTAAAATTTAAAATATGAAAAAAAAATCAAGATACTATATATTAAAGATGCCAAGAAAAAAAAATATACGTAACTTTGATTCCATTAATATAAATACATAGGAACAATACTATGCAGGATGTAAATATTATTTTTTATATTATTTAATTTAGTAATAAATATTTTAAAATTAGATCAATTTTATTTAAGAATTAAAACAAATGTTTTTATGGCAAGCCAGATAGTATCTTCTATGTATAATTAACTATAGACTGAAATTTGGTGTTAAAACATCTTTTAAAATGTTTTTACTCTAATTTATTAATAAATTATAGTAACAGTTTTCTTAATTTCCTTTTCTTGTCATGATTCTGATTACTACAACTTATTTCTAATATTTAGAGCATGTATTGTTTTCCTTTCAAGATGCTAAACACTAGGTGTGCACAAAATTAATTGGATTAAATTTAACTTTAAACTAGATTCTCTAACACATAATTAAACTAATTATAAAGATCACATAAATGCTTACAACTTGAACTTGCAACTTAATTACCCACCAATGTTTTCAAAAAGAGATCAACATAGGCTTTTGCACTTCATTTTCATTCCAAGTTCAAATTTTGAACTGAGTTTATTTACAAGTTGTCTCCTTTGTTATTAATGAAAGTAATAAAAAACCAAGATGATCCTGTGCAGAGATTATCTTGCCCTTGAGTGGTGATTTTGATGGAAAACTATAAGGGAGTTGCTGACTCAAACTAGTGATCCTTCTTCAGTAGTTTTTCTTACTGGTTTTTGTAAGTTGTGAACCAATGCAGATATGAGTTCAACTGAGATGGGAAGATCAACAAGTGATCATCCTCCAATTCAAGAAAATGGCAATACCCAAGAAAACATGGTTGGCAAGCATCAAGATTCCAAGAAAGACAAAGTGAAGAATGAAATCAATAAAACAGTTCCCTTTCACAAGCTTTTCTCATTTGCACGTCATTGGGATTGCTTTCTGATGCTTGTTGGGTCAGTAAGTGCTGTTGGTACTGGATTCTCTTCATGTTTAACGGCTATACTTGTAGGAGATATGGCTGATGCTTTTGGAGGACATGCTGATGATAAACAAGTAGTTCATGAAGTCTCTAAGGTAATGCTTAACTCCCCTTCATGAATAATCAATGTTGTCAAAAAAACAACAGAAAGATGTTGTAGGATTGAACAGAGAAAGGAGCAAAGTATTGATATGATAAATCTGAGTTTAGAACACTCAATAAGTGTTACTGATGGGGGCTCTAGCAGCAGCTGCAACTGGCACAATACTACCCACCATGGGGTTTCTTCTTTCTCACTCGATAACTACTTTCTTTGAGCCTGCAGATGAACTCCATAAAGATTCAAAGCTTTGGGCATTACTATTTGTTTCCCTCAGTGTTGCCTCCTTCATATTTCATCCGTTAAGGTCTTACCTTTTCGCGGTAGCTGGTTCTGAGTTGATAAAAAGGATCCGCCTCATGTGTTTTGAGAAAATAATTCACATGGAAATAGGCTGGTTTGATAAAGATGAAAATTCAAGTGGAGCACTTGGAGCAAGGCTTTCAACCGATGCAGTTTCTATTCGAATATTGGTTGGGGATGCTCTAGGTTTGCTTGTTCAGGATTTTACTACAACAATTACAGCATTGGCAATGGCCTTTGCGGCAAACTGGCAGCTTTCCGTCATTGTTGTTTTTTTAGTACCTTCGTATTAGTGAATGGATATGTTCAAATGAAGTCAATGCAAGGATTCCGCACTGAAGCAAAGGTTTGTGACTTATAGTGAAAATATATAAATTTCAGACATAAATCATTGCCTATAGTTATAACTTGTGCATTTTCTGTTTCCATATTTAATTATTACTATTTCTAAATTTCTGTTTTACCAATGTTGTATTGTAATGCTTTAAATGTTCCACAGAAACTGTACGAGGAAGCAAGTCAAGTAGCAAATGATGCAGTAGAGAATATCAGAACAGTTGCCGCTTTCTGTGCTGAAGAGAAGGTGATGGAGTTATACCACAAGAAATGTGTAGGGCCAATCCAGACAAGTATAAGGCAAGGTTTAGTCAGCGGAACAGGTTTCGGTTTATCACTCTTCTTTGTGTTTTCAGTTAACGCCTGCAGTTTTTATGCCGGAGCAAGACTAGTTGGGAATGGCAAAGCGTCTGCATCAGATGTTTTCCGTGTAAGTTATTGTCATTCTTAATCATTCTGAAATAATTTTAACAAAAAAGAATATATAATTTAATCTAGCAATCAAAATGAATTTCCTAATTTGCAGGTATTTTATGCCCTCATGATGGCAGCTGTAGCAATGTCACAATCTAGTTTCATGACTCCAGCTGCTAGTAAAGCAAAAAGTTGTGTTGCTTCTGTTTTTGCCATTCTTGATCAGAAATCAAGAATAGATCCCAATGATGAGTCCGGAATGGCATTGGAAGAAGTGAAGGGAGAGATTGAGTACAGTCATGTCAGTTTCAAGTATCCAACCAGGCCAAATGTTCTTGTACTCAAAGATTTTTCCTTGACCATTCAAGCCGGAGAGGTAACTAGCAAAGGAATTATTATGTTTGTTTGGACAACCTTTGTTAATGAAGAAACTAAGTGTTTGATTATGGTGATGGAAATCAGACAGTTGCTCTAGTAGGTGAAAGTGGAAGTGGAAAGTCAACAGTGATCTCATTGTTACAAAGATTTTACGACCCAGATTCAGGTCAGATTACACTGGATGGAACAGAAATCCAAAAACTAAATCTTAGATGGTTTAGGCAGCAGATGGGTCTGGTGAGCCAGGAGCCTGTGCTGTTTAATGACACCATTGGAGCCAATATTGCATATGGAAAAGGTGGTGATGCAACAGAAGCTGAAATTATAGCTGCAGCACAACTTGCAAATGCACACAAGTTCATTAGCAGTTTGCAGCAGGTAACTTACACACTATATGCTACAGTTTTGAATAACTAGCTATATATCTAAACACGGTATGAATAAGTATGCAGGGCTACGATACATTGGTGGGAGAGAGAGGGATTCAACTATCTGGAGGGCAGAAGCAGCGGGTGGCAATTGCTAGAGCCATAGTGAAGAGTCCTAAAATATTACTGCTAGATGAAGCCACAAGTGCACTTGATGCTGAGTCTGAAAGAGTGGTCCAGGATGCACTTGATCGAGTGAGGGTGGACAGAACCACCATTGTGGTGGCTCATAGGCTTTCATCCATAAAGGACGCAGATTCAATTGCAGTGGTTAAAAATGGAGTTATTGAAGAGAAAGGAAAACATGAGAGCTTGATTAACAAATGTGGTACATATGCTTCTTTAGTTGCACTGCATATCGGTGTTGCTTCATCATAGCTTGTTAAATATTTTCTCTATGTATTTGACATTCTACCTGAAATCTTGGAGAAAGAACTTAAGAGAAGAATGTTATCGGAGACAAATGGTGGTATAAATCTAAGTTCAATGTTCATTGTAAGCCAAAGTTGATGGAATTGATGTTTTTATCATTTTACTGTATGTGGAAGATCTTCTTGTAAGAGGAAATAACTCAAACCTCTTGGAAAAGATAAAAGTAAGAGATGGTGGAAGCATTTTGGTTAAAAATGAAATGTCATTATTACTTAATATAACTAACCTTAAATGAGTTTCAATATATGACTCATTATTGTTGAGTCACCAAATGTTTTTTTTAATGAATATTTAACATTTTGGTTTTAATAGTATCTATGTCAATTTGTAGTACACATACGTATCCGTTAAATTGATAAAAGGGTCACACGACTATAATAATAAAGAATGATGTTCATCCCGTTTTCTCCTATTATTTACCAACAAAATAGATCACTGTATAATGAGATTTGATGTTATAATAAAAATTGTTTTGAGAATAAAAGAGAAATTTAAAATATTTAAGAAGAACCACCATAATAAATAAATGGAAATATTAATAAAATATTTTATTTTTGGAATTTATACCCATTTTTTTAATTTATTAGATGTCTATTTTGAAATAAAAGAAAATATTGAATCCTCAAAAAAATTATTGAATCTTCAAAATAAAAATCAGTTAGGACGTTAATATTATTTAAACCATATAAATATTCTAATTTACACAAACAGAATGGTCTTTTTCTAAATACTCCTTCTGAAAATTAACTATTACATTCTTCTATAAACTAACTTGTAATGAAATTTAAATTTTCTCAAAATATATTACTAAAATTAATTTATTTATTTAATGCAGGTTGGTAAAACAAAATTCAGTAATATAGTTAATATAGTTATGATATTTGCCTATTTCTATTTTTGATTAAATTATTAAATTATTTTCCTTCATTAACTTCAAAAATAGAATATCTATATCAATGCTTTTACTTTTAATTTTTTTTAATATTATTATGAGTAGAACATGGTGAATAAAACATGAAATGGAGAATTTAACTTGTTAAATTAAGTGACAAAATTTATAGAACATGTGTTAGCTCAAAACCAATGTTTCTATTGATTCCTACCGGCGAATTAAAATTGAATTTTTGTCTATTTTTAACCAAACTATATTTTTTTATGTATATATTTTAATAAGTTAATTAAATGTATGTAGGTGCCGTCTTAGCTCAGTGGTAGAGCGCGTGGCTTTTAACCACGTGGTCGTGGGTTCGATCCCCACAGACGGCGAATTAAAATTTTAAAAATTATTTCGAATTGGTTAACATGCATTTTACGATGAAAATCGTTTCTTATATTTTTTAATTAATATTAATCTTAAATAATGATTTCATAAATTTGTATATTCTAAATTGAATTTTTTTTAAAAAAATTGTTTATTGTACGTTTAAAATATTTAATTTTTATATAAGTATTATGCTATTTAATTTTTGTGGAGTGAATTGACCTGTAATTTAGAAAAAAATAAAGAAGAAAGATATAAATCAATCAACTGAGTTAAATGTAAGAAAATAAAAATAACTACTATTTCAACTTGTTATTGGCAAAATTAAACAACGGAAAAATTAGAAAAAAAAATAAAAAATAATTAAAAATCTTAATAAAATGAAATTTTTTTAATGAAAAATAAATTAAAAATATCTAAATTTATGTAATTAAAACTTAATTAAACTTGAATATTATTTATCCTAACATTATGATAAATGTATCAATTGTTGTCGTAATAAATATTTAGAAATAAAAATATTGAACCAAAATATTTAACTTATGCGATACTTGAGAAAAAGATATTTAGGTAGTAAAAATTGGGTTTTCAAACAGGAAAAAATATAAAAACTTTTATACATAGTTGCACTGATAGTTATTTTGTTCTAGATACTTTAAATACTAAGAAAGAAATTAACAAGTTGTTGATTTGAATGAAATCAGGTTTAACTCTTAAAAAATAAGAAATTGAATTTAAGTTTTATAGATAAAAAAATTACTACCATAAAAATAGTTCATTAATTTTCTTTTTTTGAAAAATTAATTATCTATTAATTGAGTAGTAAACTTTTTCATTGTTACATTGAAATGTAATGTATGGATACTTCAATTTGAGTTATGTGTATCTACGTCATGTACTTTATTGATACTTATCACTAAAATATCTAACCTATACAGCAATAATAATTTAATAGTACTTTTATGATGATAATAATTTATAATTTTTTATGTTGATAACCTTTAATACATATGATTTTAATTTGGATTTACACAATATCAATCATATATTAATAATATTTTTAAGAATTATTGTATCCTATTATTTTCAAAAGATTAAATCATCCCATTAGTTCTCATAGAAAAATTTCAAGTAGATCATATTCTTTTTATTTATCTCAATTTGGTCTCTATTTTGAAAAATTTATTACAATTAGGTTATTTTTGTTGCTAATGCACTAAGAGCGTTAGCTATATAGCACGTGGTTCTTTTTTATTTTATTTTTATTTTATTTTTAATAATTTTAAAAAATATTAAAAAAGATGTTACGTGTCAAGTTGACATTGTGCCACATGGCAGATGTAGTGTGATGTGACAGTAACAGTGCCACATGTCACTATGAATGTAAAAATTCTCAATGTAGTCCCTATATTTGATATTTTATCTCAATTTAATCCTAATTTTTTAAAAACTGAAACAATTTTATCCATATTCAAATTGAGACCAAATTTAATTTTTATAAAAATTTTACAATGGTATTTTTAACCAAATTAAATTTATTTTTACATTGAACTTTATTTAAATTTTGTTTTAAATGTTTATATATCTATAATTTATAGATAAATGTTAGAGTTGTTTTAAAAATAACAACTTTATAAATTCAAACATAAAATTTTAAAACAATTTTATAACAATTTGAAATAAATATATTCATTTAAAATTTTACATTTCAATTTATAAAGTTGTTATTTTTAAACTAATTCTAACACTTTTCTATAAATTATTGATATATAAATATTTGAAACAATATTTAAATAAAGTTCAACGTAAAGTATAAACTTATTAAAAAATATCATTGTGACATTTTTTATAAAAGGTAAATTTTGTTTCAGTTTGAATAGGGATGAAATGCTTCCATTTTAAAAAAATTGGGACCAAATTGAGACAAAATAACAAATATAAATTAACTCGAGAATTTTCACATTTAATAGTGACATGTGACACTAACACTGCCACATCTATCTCTACCACATGGCATAACGTCAGTTTGACACATGACAGTTTTATTTTATTTAAAATTAAAAATTAAAATAAAATTAAAAAAAATTAAAAATCACAAGCAGACAAGTGACACGTAATTAACGCGGTTAATGCATTACTAACGGACCTAATTGCAACACATTTTCCAAAATAGGGAACAAATTGAGACAAATAAGAAAATGAAACCTATTTGAGATTTTTCTACAAAAATTAGCAATTGAATAATTTAAGCTTCTCAAATTAAACTTATGGAACTGATACACTTATCGCATGTGATACATGACACACACTTCAACACCCATAGAGTACTACAAATCAGAGTAAAACTTACCATAACTATTTGGATTTGCCTTAAGGATCCACTAAACTATTAAAGGGGCTTGCTCATTATCAGTGCACCACACTATTAGCTGCACTAATTTTAGAAAACACTCAAAAGACAATTTCTTCATTATGGGCAACACCTAAGCAAAACGAATGACACTGATCAATAAGAGGATTCTAATGTGACAGCATATGATTTGTTAGCTCCGAATTTAAATATTACAATACATGGCATTTTTGGAAAACACATCATAGATATAATTCCATTTAGAAAATATCACACTATCCCAAAGTTTGTGCAGGCACCATACTTTTGGCCTTCATTCTAATTTCAAATTTGGAATTGAGTTTATGTAAAGTTGACGAGCTACAAATAAAAGTTCTTACTGCGTTACCATTGCAGTGCACAACAGTCTTGTGCAGAGAGGTTTTTCAGTGGTGTTTGCAAGTTGAAAACCAAGAGAAGTTTTTCTTGGATGCAGATATGACTTCAACTGAGATGATAGCAACAAGTGATCAAACACCAGTTGAAGGATCCAAAACTACACAAGAGAAGATGGTTGGCATGATGCAAGATTCCAAGGAAAACAAGGTGAAGAATGAAACCAACAAAACAGTACCCTTTTACAAACTTTTCTCATTTGCAGACTCTCAGGATTGTCTTCTGATGCTTGTTGGGGCAATAAGTGCTGTTGCTAATGGAATCTGTACGCCTTTACTGACTATATTTGTCGGAGATGCGATTGATGCTTTGGGAGGACATGCTGATAATAAACAAGTACTTCATGAAGTTTCTAAGGTAATCCGTAGATCCTCTTCATTAATAATAATCAATGCTGTGAAATATCTATTGGAAAGAAACTATGAAAATAGGGTGAGAGGGAATGATTTGAAAAACTTGCTAGAAAAAACAACAGGAAACTACATAGACTGTGGACATCTGATTTTGAATGAATCAAGTTTCAAAGGAAATTTTGGACTTGAAATTCTGCTTAGTTTCATGTCATAACCTTTCAAGTTTCGTTTCATCCTCAGGTGTCTCTGAAGATTGCATCCATAGGTGCAGTTGCCTTTCTAGCAGCATTCTTGCGTAAGCATGCCAAATTCTCAGCTGATTGTTCTTACTGTAAAACTAAAATAAAATTTAATATAAATATAGCAAGAGTTACTGAGTGACACTTGCGTGCAATCTTGCAGAGGTGTCTTGCTGGGTGATAACTGGAGAGAGACAAGCTGCGAGAATAAGAGGCTTATACCTGAAAGCAATATTGAGGCAAGATATCAGCTTCTTTGACAAGGAAACCAACAGTGGCGAGGTTGTTGGAAGGATGTCAGGGGACACTGTTCTCATTCAAGAAGCCATGGGAGAGAAGGTATTAATGGACCACTCTTCAAATCCCAAATCATCACAATTTCATCAAACTATTATAAGAGTTAACTTTCTCGTTCTCTTTCTGGGTGATATCTCAGTTAGGAAAGTTCATACAGAATGTGTCAAGTTTTCTGGGAGCCATAACCTTAGCCTTCACAAAGGGTTGGCTTCTGAGCCTTGTCCTTCTATCTTCTGTTCCTCTTCTTGTCCTCTCCGGTTCCTTGATGAGCTTAGCTTTTGCAAAGATGGCATCTCGAGGACAATCAGCTTATGCTGAGGCAGCAACTGTAGTGGAGCAGACAATTGGTTCAATTCGAACTGTATATACTCACATTCAGAATATACCTTATTTTTCTTTTATTTTCCTCGCTACAAGAGGGTAGTACATGCATTCTTCCCTTGCAGGTTGCGTCATTTACTGGTGAGAAGCAAGCTATAGCTCAATACAATCAATACTTAACTAAAGCTTACAGAATTTCAGTGCAAGAGGGCGTGGTTAGTGGTTTTGGCTTGGGTTCATTTCAACTATTTTCGATCTGCACTTATGGTTTGGCAATATGGTTTGGGGGGAAGATGGTATTAGAGAAAGGTTACACAGGAGGACAAGTCATTGGTGTGTTTTGGACAATAATGTCTGGTTGTTTGTACGTTATCTTCTCTGCTTTACCTTCTATATTGTGGATGCATGCATCAATCTATATGTTTCAACCTCTGTTCCAAGCTTGGCTGGTAAGTGTGATACATTTCTATGGTATAATCTTATGTTGCAGGCGTCTGGGGCAGGCATCTCCAAGTTTAAAAGCATTTTCTGCAGGAAAAGCTGCTGCCTATAAAATGTTTGAAACAATAAAGAGGCAGCCAGATATTGATGCATATGACTCTTCTGGTCAACAACTAGATGACATATCAGGAAATATAGAATTTAGGGAGGTTTGCTTTAGTTATCCATCGAGACCTGATGAACAGATATTCAATAGATTTTCAATTTCAATATCAAGTGGCACTACTGCAGCATTGGTAGGGCAAAGTGGTAGTGGGAAATCAACAGTTATTAGTTTGATTGAGAGATTTTATGATCCGCAAGACGGTGAAATTCTCATTGACGGCATCAATGTGAGAGAATTTCAATTGAAATGGATCAGACAGAAAATAGGCCTTGTCAGCCAGGAACCAGTCCTTTTTACTGGTAGCATTAAAGAAAATATTGCTTATGGTAAGGATTGGGCAACAGATGAAGAAATCAGAGCTGCAGCTGAACTTGCTAATGCTATTAAGTTCATTGATGAATTTCCACATGTGAGCTCACAATTCATCTTTCAACCTGTTAAAATTTGCTGTATTCAATTAAGGGCATGTTTATCTCATTATTTTTGTAAAATTGTGAGTTTGTTTAGGGGCTTGACACAATGGTCGGCGAGCGTGGAACTCAGCTCTCTGGTGGTCAGAAACAAAGAATATCTATAGCAAGAGCAATTCTGAAAGACCCAAGAATTCTGCTCCTTGATGAAGCCACAAGTGCTCTTGATGTAGAATCAGAGAGAGTGGTGCAAGAGACACTAGACAGAATTATGATCAACCGAACAACTGTCATTGTAGCCCATCGCTTATGCACGATCAGGAATTCTGATATGATTGCAGTTATTCATCAAGGAAAACTACAAGAAAAAGGTATAAGACTAATATATATTCTGTTGCCTTTCAAGTCATTCTCTCCCCACTCACATCTTCTTCAATTTCCTTCACATGTACATGTGTTTCTCCCTTACATGTTTTTCAACTGATCAGGTTCATATGCTGAACTTACTAATGACCCTGATGGAGCTTTTAGCCAGCTAATTAGATTGCAAGAAATTAAAAGGGAGTCAGAACAGCATGATGCAAATGACCTAGGCCAGCCAGAAAACTTCATAGATTCTGAACAACAATTGAGCCAACAATTTTCTTTTCCTCTAACTTTAAGCCCAAGAAGAGGAAATAACAGTCATTACTCGTTCAGAATGTCAAATGCCATGCCTATCACATCAGAAAAAGGGCCTGAAGTTCTTTCTTCAGCAGCTTTGCATAAGCCTCGAGAAGTTTCTTTTGTCCGCATTGCTTATCTGAACAAACCTGAAATCCCAGTGTTACTGATGGGAACTCTAGCAGCAGCAGCAACTGGCGCATTACAACCCACTATGGGGCTTTTGCTTTCCAACATGATAAATACCTTCTTTGAGCCTGCAGATGAACTCCGTAAAAACTCAAAGTTTTGGTCATTAATATTTGTTGCCCTTGGTATCGCTGCCTTCATATTTATTCCCTTAAGGTCCTACTTCTTTGGTGTAGCTGGTTCTAAGTTGATAAAAAGGATCCGGCTAATGTGTTTTGAGAAAATAATTCACATGGAAATGAGCTGGTTTGATAAAGCTGAAAATTCAAGTGGAGTGCTTGGAGCAAGGCTGTCAACTGATGCAGCTTCGATTCGAACTTTGGTTGGGGATGCTCTTGGTTTGTTGATTCAAGATATCTCCACAGCATTGACAGCCCTGGTAATTGCCTTTGACGCAAACTGGCAACTTTCTCTAATCATTCTAGTTTTGGTACCACTAGTGTTACTAAATGGATACGTACAAATGAAGTCAATGCAAGGTTTCAGCACAGATGCAAAGGTTTGCACCTTACTGATATCAAACTATCTATTACTATTTATTATTTGTGTTTGGGCCAATGTTATTGTGCTTTATATGTTCCACAGAAACTGTATGAGGAAGCAAGTCAAGTAGCAAATGATGCAGTAGGGAACATGAGAACAGTTGCCTCTTTCTGTGCTGAAGAGAAAGTGATGGAGTTATACCAGAAGAAATGTTTAGGACCAATCCAGACAAGTATAAGGCTGGGTTTAATCAGCGGAGCAGGCTTCGGTTTATCAATCTTCTTTCTGTATGCTGTTAATGCCTGCGGTTATTATGTTGGAGCAAGACTGATTGAGAATGGCAAAGCATCATTCTCAGATGTTTTCCGTGTGAGTTATTTTCCTATGATCCTATCCTTACAACAACCTCAAATAAATTACAATTTCTTTTAAAGCAAACAACATAGACATTTCAATAGATAAGTTCATATTCTTCAGGTATTTTATGTTATCATAATGGCAGCCATAGCAATGTCGAAATCTGGTTTCCTGACCCCAGCTGCCAGTAAAGCAAAATGTTCTGTTGCTTCTATATTTGCTATTCTTGATCAGAAATCAAGAATAGATCCCGGTGATGAATCTAGAATGACATTGCAAGAAGTGAAGGGAGAGATTGAGTTTCACCATGTAACTTTCAAGTATCCAACCAGGCCTAATGCTTTTGTACTCAAAGATCTTTCCTTGACTATTCATGCAGGAGAGGTAACTAGCCACATTATTTAATGGTTTTTGATGCTTAAATAGGAACACATGATTCTTTCAGACAAACTTTCTTAATAGAGAATGAATCTAAGAGTTTGAAACTTTGATGGAAAGCAGACAGTTGCCCTAGTAGGTAAAAGTGGAAGTGGAAAGTCAACAATGCTCTCACTGTTACAGAGATTTTACGACCCAGATTCAGGTCAAATCACACTGGATGGAACAGAAGTCCAAAAGCTACAACTTAAATGGTTTAGGCAGCAGATGGGTCTGGTGAGCCAGGAGCCTGTGCTGTTTAATGACACCATTAGAGCCAATATTGCATATGGAAAAGGTGGTGATGCAACAGAAGCTGAAATTATAGCTGCAGCAGAACTGGCAAATGCACACAAGTTCATTAGCAGTTTGCAGCAGGTAACTTACACACTATATGCTACAATTTTGAATAACTAGCTATATATCTAAACACCATATGTATAATACAGGGATATGATACATTAGTGGGGGTGAGAGGGATTCAACTATCCGGAGGACAGAAGCAGAGGGTAGCAATTGCAAGATCCATAGTTAAGAATCCAAAAATATTACTGCTAGATGAAGCCACCAGTGCACTTGATGCTGAGTCTGAAAGAATGGTTCAGGATGCACTTGACAGAGTGAGGGTGGATAGAACCACAATTGTGGTGGCTCACAGGTTATCCACCATAAAGGATGCAGATTCAATTGCAGTGGTTGAATATGGAGTCATTGCAGAGAAAGGAAAGCATGAAACTTTACTTAACAAAGGTGGTACATATGCTTCCTTAGTAGCACTACATATCAGTGCTTCTTCTTCATAAACTGTAGTATGCAATGAAATAAAGGAAAACTCTACCAAATGAGCTTTTATTATGAGAAAAAAAAAGTGTTTGCCAATGGTATGCTGCAATTCAGAAACAATTAACTAGGTTTACTTTTCATAACGAATGCTTAAAAATATCTGATTACAATTTTAAAAGAGAGAACCCATTTTTCTTGGCTTCTGAAGCCTATAGAAACTATTTATTAGAGATTATAATATATAGGGTTTAACATGAGATAACATACTTTCAAACTTTCCGGTTCACAAGATTAACTTCAAAGAAATGGTTCGATGCATTACAGAGGTTATCTTGTTATTTTTATATTTGTTGGTTTTCAATTAGAGGTGTCAATTTGACCCATCTAAGAGGACGGACTTGACTCAAGCCCATGTGGACTAGGGCAAAAAAACTCATACTGGAAAAAAACTCCTATGAAAAAAGTTCATAAGATCAAAAACTCCACAAAAGTCCTCTGAGTCAATCAATCCATGGATTTTCACCTTCAACATAAAAAATATATTATTTTTTAAAATATTATTATCTGTAGGACGAGACCGACGATCTGGACGGACCCAACTATCCAAACAAACACGACGATTTGAACAGGTCCAACAACCCGAACTTGTCCCACGACTTTGACAAGCACGACGACCTGACATGAAACAATTCAATCCACTTTTTATCTAATTCTTTCACGTAATTTAAATTTGTGGTAAATTTCAATTGCAAATTTAATTTTTTAGATTTTAGAAAATAGATCATTTTAGTTCATTATTAATATATGACTAAATTAAGTTTTAAGCACAGGATATTTTTAATTTAATTCTTATTAAAAGATTTTGCTCAGAATATATTTTTATTTTTACGTAAATCAATGGAATGATGTGATGTGATGATTATAATTCCGTCTTATATCTTCATGTGTCAACATACTTTTAAAGATTTTAATACAATATCAAATAAAATTAATCCAAATTTATAATTTAATTGAAACTTAATTAAATTAAATAAAAGAGTAAAAGATAAACAAAAAATTTCATATATTATTTGTTATAAATAATTTTACTTTTTAATTTTTGAAATTATGTTCATAAATTTCTTATTATAATTAAAGAATATCCACGATAAATTACGAATAAAAAGACACATCAATTATGTTTAATTTCACACAAATTTCAAAATCGTGTCTTCCTTACCATCCTCTTCTTTAAGCCCAAATCTCATCCTATCTCTTTAAAAGCAAATAAAGTGAATCCACATATATATCCTCACTCCTCTCCCTTCACAAAACGAAAATACTTATCACAAAACTTAATTGAAATACAGGTAATTAAAAATTATTAGTTCTCATTATAGCTATTTTAAAATAAACCATTAATTTAATTCTTGAAGTATCATTTTCTCTCCTACTTAATCATTGAAACTTTGAAGACTAACAAAAAGTCTTTAGTATTTTATTTCGAAATATTTATCCCATTACTTCTGAAAATTGGTGTGATTTACATGGTATAATAAAGGAGTTAAATCTTGACATATTAAACTATAGATGATGGTAACCTGCACAAATTGCATGTTGCATGTCTACAAGGCATCCCAATAAGTTGTCAAAACCTACAAGCAAGTACTATAAAAAATCACTTTTACAATGATTGAATCACAAGGTAAAAACAAACTCTACAATGTCATCTACACGAAGATGAAACCACGAAAAATTAAAAGAAAAAAAAAATCTTCTTATTATTATTTTGGTTAAATTATTCTTTTGGTTCCTCTATTTAATATCAGGTTGATCCTCAAATTTTTCGTTTTTGTTCTCATTTTCTTAAAAATGATTTAATTTGGTCCTTACCGTTAATTTTGACCAACGGTGTTAAAGTAAACGTCACGTGTCAATTTCTGTTTTTTTTTTAATTTTTTTTTAATTTTTTTAATTTTTTTAATTTTTTACACATGTCACTTCACATTTGTGTCACATGTTAAAATGACTCAATTTGCTTCCTATATTTGTTTTTAATTTCAATTTAGTTCCAATTTTTGTAAAAATGAAGCAATATTATCCCTCCTTAAATTGACACTCAAATTAATTTTTGTATACAATTTATGATGATATTCTTACTAAAATTTGACATTTTTATTAAATATTTGTAGAAATATTTTTAAACAAGTTTTTTTAGTTTAATTATTAAACAAAGTTAAACCCCAAAACTTAATTTCAAAAATTAACAATTTTGTCATCATGTATAAAAACATCAAGTGTATCATATTATACAAACTTAGTAAAGATTAAAAATCAAATAACTCGTCTAGGAACTAAATTTCAAGTTGAAAACAAAACTAAAGTCTAATGTTTTGTATAGAATTTAAAGTTAGTTTAAAATATTTATAGAAATATTTAATAAAAACGTTAATTTTAGTAAGAATATTACCATAAGATTTATAAAAAAGGTAGATTGAGTGTCAATTCAAGGAGGGACAATATTACTTATTTTTACAAAAATTGAGATTAAATTGAAACTAAAAGGGACCAAATTGAGTCATTTTGACACGTGACACAGCTGTGTGAAGTGACATGTGTAAAAAATTCAAAAAAAAACAGAAATTGACACGTGACATTGACTTTAACATTGTCTTGTCAAATTAACGATAAGAACTAAATTGAATCATTTTTAAGAAAATGGGGACCAAATTAAAACAACGAAAAATTTGAGAAGTGATATTACTTGATAAATAGAGAGATCAAAAGAGTAATTTAACCTATTATTTTTTTACCTCTATTCCTATTCTAGTGGGATAGTGTTATTCCCTATCAAGGATCGAAAGAGTATCAAAAATGCAAGCTTTGTTAAAGTTAAAAAAAAAAAAAAAAAAAAAAAAAATAACACTAAAGTGGAAGCACTTCCCAATAGCTAATGGTCCAAAAGAGATAATGGTGAGTAAAGATTTTGGTTGATCGTAAGTTTAAATCTAATACCTTAAAAAAAATATTTAATAAATTAAAGTTAATTTATATACATATAAAGACAAGAAATTATATGAGGCTTGCTTAATAATTAATTATGGAAAAACTTATACTAAACATTCTCTAAAGCATTTTCTTTAAAAATATTAGTTAAAAATGAAGTATCATGTAAAATTCATCATAATCATATTATATATCTTTAAAAATAGTAATTATAATAGTCAATAATTTACTATATATATCATAACATGTCATAAAACAAACGTGTAAAAATCATTATACTATCATAAGGAATTTAGAAGAAAAGTATAAAAAATAAAAAAATTCCAGCTCAAATTAGTTAAAATACAAATTAAAAATAATAATTTCAAGAAGCTACGTGAGATCATCTATATAAATTAATTGTTAATGTTAACTCACATTGTCGGTTTTTTTTCTCTTTCGTGAAGAACTTTGTTCAAATATATTCTATATATCAACAATGTAAATTTTTTTTGTAGAATTAGAACATTTTAATTCATTCAAATTTAAGTAGCTGTTTTTTTAGTTAATGACTTAGAGTATCAACTTCTAATTCAACATTTATCTTATTCTTATTATAGGTAATTTTGTAAGTTCTTCATAAATTCTTTTATAAAAAAAAAGAAAAAAAATAAATGACTTCTTTCTAAGCTAAAATTAACTTATATATAAATTATAAAAGTAAAATTGAAAAAATAATGAAGAACTTCTACATGTTAATTCATGCACAATTTTACTTTAAAGAAAAATCTTGTATTAGGTAAAGGAAAAGTTAATTCCATTTTTATCTAAATGTAATTATAAAAATCTCATACTCGAGTTCAAAGATATCCTTAACCTATTGAATCATGTGAAAAAATAATTTTTCCAAAAGCACGGATGTTTCACTAACCTGCGAGATCAATAATAATATGACAAATATCATATATCATATGATCCACGTTTCCAAGTTTCCCTGCCTCAAGAAGTCTCTGACACTTCCATCATGGTCTGGCATAAATAAGTGTATCAACACTGTTATAGTCTTCAACGATTGATCTTGGTGTTCAAGATATATCTAAAAGAGAATACTAAATAATCAAATTTTTAATATACCAGAAAACACAGAACAAAATCTAAAAGGAAGAACTTATAATCATGTCCACAACCGTGTTGAGAATTTCTTCTTCTTCCAATTGCATGCCATAGGGGTCCCACCAAAATATGATCCTCTCGCGCCTTATTTCACATCTAACAAAACGGTAAGGAGTACATTTTAACAGAGCATAGTTTGTAATATATGTGCATTATTTTAACACAACTTTAGACCTTAAATTCATGTTGCCTTTGATGATGGGCATCTAATCCTATTCTTCTTTTTTTGCTAGTGATCAACTAATGTAACTTATCTTCTGACAGAAGTTGTAATACTAGACTATTTACAAGCTTATTCCATCAACCTTGTTTTCCTTCATTCTCCTGTTGTTTTTTAGTGCTAGTGAACTTCCTTCAATAGCTGCTTTCTTGTGATGTTTGTACCAGCAGAGGTTTTCCTTTGGAATATGGTGGCCAAAGTTAGCTTTGGATGTTACTTCAGCTGAGACAAAAGGATCAAGAATCAATTAGTCATCCACAAGTTGTAGGTATTCAAAATACCTAAGAAATGGCAAGGAAGCTAGATTCCAAGAAGAACAGGGTGAAGGATGAAAGCAACAAAACAGTACCCTATTACAAACTTTTTTCATTCGCAGACTCTTCAGATTATCTACTGATGCTTGTTGGGACAGTAAGCGCTGTTGGGAATGGAATAACTAAGGCTTCAACGAATATAGTTATGGGAGAAGCAATAGATGCTTTTACACAAAATGGTAACACTAAACATGTAGTTCATGAAGTTTCCAAGGTAATGAATGACCAGCATCCCTTAATTCTGAATCAATGTTACAAAAATATTTATAGGAATTTATAAAGCAAAGTTGTCTGAGAGGAGATGCAAAAATTGTGGTATTGGAATGCTTTTAATTTTAATTTCATCCCTGCTACTGCTTAGCAGAGGATAAAGTACAAATATGAAATTGTTTTACTATCAGGCAGTTAGATCAAACCTAAAACGTTTTCATGGATAGGTGAAAGTGAGTTGTACAGTAATCCACATCCAATTGTCTAAATTTCCTAATTACCATTTTCCAACTTCCTTTTTTTCTGTTTAACAATGTTATGGAAATTGCTTAATTGCATAAGAATTAATTCAAGTTTGAGAGGAACCGTTTGGTTTCAAATTTCCCTCATGTCTGCTGTCATAAGACATAATGATTTGTTTCATGCTCAGGTGTCTCTGAAGTTTGGAGTAATAGGTGTAGCTTCCTTTCTGACAGCTTTTCTACGTGAGCATGCCACTTCTCTGCTCATTATGTATATATATATACACTAACACACACACACACATATATATATATATATATATATATATATTCTAAGATAACAATGAAATGAGTAATTCAAACATGTACCATTGCAGAGGTGGCTTGTTGGGTGTCAACCGGGGAGAGGCAGGCAGCGAGAATAAGAGGCTCATACCTCAAAGCAATTTTGAGGCAAGATATCAGCTTCTTCGACAAGGAAACCAACACTGGTGAGGTTGTTGGAAGGATGTCAGGTGACACATTTCTTATTCAAGAAGCCATGGGAGACAAGGTATTAATGGCTGACACAGTTCTCCAAAACCCAAATCATCACCATTTCATCTGAGTAAAAAGAGGATAACTTTTTCTTTCTCATTTTATGCGGTATACCAGGTAGGAAAATTCATACAGTGTGTGGCATGCTTTTTAGGAGGTATAGCCATAGCATTCATCAAGGGTTGGCTTCTAACTCTTGTCCTTCTATCTTGTATTCCACCTCTTGTTTTCTCCGGTTCCATAATGAGCTTTGCGTTCGCAAAGTTGGCATCCCGAGGGCAAGCAGCGTATTCTGAAGCAGCAACTGTGGTAGATCGCACAATTGGTTCAATTCGAACTGTATGCCAATCTTTATAACTTAACTTTAAGGTTGTTCTTTTACATGTCGCAAAAGAGAGCAGGCATATAAAATACACAAGTTCCTCCAATGCAGGTTGCATCATTTACGGGCGAGAATCAAGCCATAGCTGAATACAGTGAATCCTTAACCGAAGCTTACAGAACTGCAGTGCAAGACGGAATGGCTGCTGGTTTAGGCCTTGGTTCAATCCGTTTTTTTATTAACAGCAGCTTTGCAATGGCTGTATGGTTTGGAGGGAAGATGGTACTGGAGAAAGACTATACAGGAGGTGAAGTCATGAGTATATTTTACGCGCTATTTTTTGGCTCCATGTAAGCTAGTTTCTGCTTTAAGATGCATCCATCATATCTTACAATTTTTCTCCCAAGCTTGGCAGGAAAATTTGATGTGCTTTTCAATGTGAATATTTTTTTTGCAGGTCGTTGGGGCAGGCTTTTACAAGTTTAACTGCATTCACTGCAGGACAGGCTGCAGCCCTTGAAATATTTGAAACAATAAATAGGCAGCCAAAAATTGATGCTTATGATACTGCAGGCCGACAGGTGGATGATATTTCTGGAGATATAGAACTTAGGGAGGTTTGCTTTTGTTATCCTTCAAGGCCAGATGAATTGATACTCAATGGATGTTCCATTTCAATATCAAGTGGCACTACTGCAGCTTTGGTTGGGAAAAGTGGCAGTGGGAAATCAACAGTTATTAGTTTGATTGAGAGATTTTATGATCCACAAGCCGGAGAAGTTCTCATTGACGGCATCAACCTCAGAGAATTTCAATTGAAGTGGATCAGACAGAAAATAGGCCTTGTCAGCCAGGAACCAGTCCTTTTTACTGGCAGTATCAAAGAAAATATTGCTTATGGTAAGGAGGGGGCAACAGATGAAGAAATCAGAGCTGCAATTGAGCTTGCTAATGCAGCTAAATTCATAGATAGATTTCCACACGTGAGCTCACAAAATTCATCTTTTGAATTGAAATTTGCAATGTTCTGCCTTTTCAACAATATTAATTTTAAAAAATACAATACAAAGTATATTTAATATATTTCTTACCTCATTGGTTTTGTAAAATTGTGATTTTAGGGACATGATATGATTGTCGGTGAGCATGGTACACAGCTCTCTGGAGGTCAAAAGCAAAGAATCGCCATAGCTAGGGCAATTCTAAAAGATCCAAGAATTCTACTCCTTGATGAAGCTACAAGTGCCCTTGATGCTGAGTCTGAGAGAGTGGTCCAAGAGACACTGGACAAAATTATGATAAACCGAACAACTATCATTGTAGCACATCGCCTAAACACAATAAGGAATGCCGATACAATTGCTGTTATTCATCAAGGAAGAGTAGTAGAAAATGGTAGATATACTATGTTGCTACATGAATGGAACTCATTGTGACAATTTGCTTTCATGTTTTTCTGTCTCTCTCACACTTGCACGTGCCATCATTTTCCTTCACATATGCATTATTGCATTCTTACCTTTCAACTGTTTAGGTATCCATGCTGAGCTCATTAAAGATCCTGATGGAGCTTATAGCCAACTCATTAGATTGCAAGAAATTAACAGGCAGTCAGATGTTACAGATGACTCAGGAAAGATAGAAAACAGCAGGCATCACTCATTCAGAATATCAAATGATATCCCTGCTACACTTGATCTCTTGAAAACATCAGCAGAGCCTGAAGTTCTTCCTCCAGCAGTACCACATTCATCTCCCAAAGTCTCATTCCTTCACCTTGCTTATCTTAACAAGCCTGAAATTCCAGTGTTAGTCCTAGGGACTCTAGCAGCCACAGTAACTGGGGCCATACTTCCTCTTGTGGGGTTTCTTACCTCCTGCATGATAAATACTTTCTCTGAGCCAGCAAATGAACTCCGTAAAGACTCAAAGTTTTGGGCTGCAATATTTATAGCCCTTGGAGCCGCTGGCTTCATATTTCATCCACTAAGGTCCTACTTTTTTGCTGTAGCTGGTTCGAAGTTGATAAAAAGGATCCGGCTAATGTGTTTTGAGAAAATTATTCACATGGAAGTAGCCTGGTTTGACAAAGCTGAGCATTCAAGTGGAGTACTAGGAGCAAGGCTGTCAATTGATGTGGCTTCTATTCGAACTTTTGTTGGGGATGCACTAGGTTTGATGGTTCAAGATATTGCTACAGTAATTATAGCCTTGGTAATTGCCTTTGTGGCAAACTGGCAGCTTTCTCTCATCATTCTTGTTTTGCTACCACTACTATTAGTAAATGGACAAGTGCAAATGGGGTCCATGCAAGGATATGTCACAGATGCAAAGGTCTGTAAGTAACTCATATCAAACCAACAACTAATATGAAAACGTGTGAAATATTTAAATTTCAAACATGGTGTGAAAATGGTGACATGAAACTTTGGATCTAAATGTAAACTAAATGAATTATGTTGACTTGTGAGGAGATCATATCAATTATTGAGTCTATTGAGATATTATGGTGATACGAAGATTACTATTAAATATTGTATTTATTTCTAAGGTGGTAGAGTTTGTTAAAGTGTTAACAATGGAGTACTTTAAAGCAAAGTAATGTAGAATAACTTTTGGTGGAACATAGATGAGATAAAAATGGAGAAAAAATGTTTCATATATTATCATAAAAGAAGGCTTCACTGTTACAAAAATTTGTACTTCTTCAAATGAACTCTCAATAGTTGCTTTTGTAGGCCTGTAGAGTCATGTTTCTCATTGGGTGAGAAGTAATCACTACAAGTGCTGTCATTTCCTCAATAGGTGATGTTTTTGTAAAAGAAAAAAATAGAAAACAGAGAGTAAATTATACATCTTCTCATGCATTGTAAAAAACAAAGTATTTTAATTAAATGAGAAATAAATGATGAAGAATCAAATGAATCGTTTGATGAAGAAAAAACCACCAAACCGGTAAGAAATATTCTCAAATTTTAACATTGATGTTTCTCAAATGTATCGTTTCTCTCTATGTTTAATTAGTGCTAATATCGAGTTTACCAATGGTTAATGTGCTCTATATGTTGCACAGAAAGTCTACGAGGAAGCAAGTCAAGTGGCAATTGATGCAGTAGGGAATATCAGAACAGTAGCTTCTTTCTGTGCAGAAGAAAAGTTGATGGAGTTATACCAGAAGAAATGTTCAGGGCCCATCCAGACAGGTATAAGGCAAGGTTTAGTCAGCGGAACAAGTTTTGGGATATCACTCTTCTTGGTGTTCTCAGTTAATGCAGGCAGCTTTTATGCTGCAGCCCGACTTGTAGAGAGTGGCAAAACATCAGTCTCAGATGTTTTCCGAGTAAGTTAATCCTATCCATGTCACCATTTCAGATACAGTGCTTTCTACTCATTGCTGACAAAGTATAAGCTAATATCTCAAATAAATTAAAAAGATGTTCTCTTTCTTTTAAATAAACACCATAAATAATTAGGAGCTATGCTCATCATATTCTACTATCATTGAACAACTCACTCTCTAATTTTTCAGGTATTTTTCACTCTCACATTGGCAGCAATAGCAATGACACAATCTGGCTTCATGGTCCCAGGTGCAAGTAAAGCAAAAAGTTCGGTTTCTTCTATATATGCTATTCTTGAGCAGAAATCAAATATAGACCCTAGTGATGAGTCTGGAATGATGTTGCAAGAAGTGAGAGGAGAGATTGAGTTCCACCATGTCACTTTCAGGTATCCAACCAGGCCTGATGTGCTTGTATTCAGAGATCTTTCCTTGACTATTCACGCAGGAGAGGTAACATACCAACTGATGCATTTATTTGTTTGGTTCACAATTCTCATAAGAATACATGATCTTTTCTAACATTACCATCTAGGTCTCTCTTAAGGGAGAATCTAAGAGTTTGATTATACTGATGGAAACCAGACAGTTGCTCTAGCTGGAGAAAGTGGAAGTGGAAAGTCAACAGTAATTTCACTGTTGCAAAGATTTTATGACCCAGATTCAGGTCAGATAACACTAGATGGAACGGAAATAAAAAATCTACAACTCAAATGGTTTAGGCAGCAGATGGGCCTGGTAAGCCAAGAACCTATATTGTTTAATGACACCATCCGAGCCAATATTGCATATGGAAAAGCTGGTGATGCAACAGAAGCTGAAATTATAGCGGCAGCAGAACTGGCAAATGCGCACAAATTCATTAGCAGTTTGCAACAGGTAAACTACACACTATTTCAAGGAACTCAATATTTTCCTGAGACTCGTGCTACAAAGAATATGTGGCAATTTTTTAAATAACTAGATATCGAATTCTAAACACCTTACGAACAAAATTCTGAATTATTCAAAAACAACACGTGCAGGGTTACGATACAGTAGTAGGGGAGAGAGGGATTCAACTATCGGGAGGGCAGAAGCAGCGGGTGGCAATTGCAAGAGCCATAGTGAAGAGTCCAAAAATATTACTGCTGGATGAAGCCACTAGTGCACTAGATGCTGAGTCTGAAAGAGTCGTTCAGGATGCACTTGACCGAGTGAGGGTGGACAAAACCACAATTGTGGTGGCTCACAGGTTATCCACCATAAAGGATGCAGATTCAATTGCAGTGGTTGAACATGGAATCATTGCAGAGCAAGGAAAGCATGACACTCTGATTAACAAGGGTGGTATCTATGCTTCATTAGTAGGCTTACACACAATTCATGATTCATCTTAGAACCATTATATATAGCTGTAGTACCTTGTTATATAGACCCTTGTTATATAGACTCAGAGCAGCATCCAATGGCGTGTCTCTGTTCCCATAAACCCTTGTTATATAGAAAATCAAACCTAGTTTGCTTTCCCAAAAAGTTTATCTAAAGGGAACTTGAAATATGGAAAGAACACATATAGTTATTGGATTAAATTAAAAAAACACACTTTAGGTTAAGCGAATAACATACCTTACAATTTGCAAACAAAGGGTGCTCTCTCCTACGGCAAGAAGAAACTACCACTTTTATAGTTCTTTTTGTGTGGGCCTGTAGTATGCTGTGTCGTGCAATTGTTTCCTCGCACTTACTTCTTGCACTCAGTCCTTCTCTTCCTACACCCTTCCATTTCTCGGAATTTATTTTTCGGGATATAATAAACAATTTCGAAAAAAAAAAATCAAGAAATTGATCACCTTCCCTTCTTACGAAAAATATTTTTGGAACCATTTCTCGGAATTTATTTTTTGGAATATAATAAACAATTACGAACAAAATTTCAAGAAATTGATCACCTTTATTTTTTTTACGAAAAATACTAGGTGGCATATAATGCACTTATATTTTAATGGATCCCTATTTTTTTTTTATTCAATCTGATTCCTATTTTCGTTTTATATTCAATTAGATCCTCATTTTTGTCAAATTATGGTCAATTTGGTCCTTTTCACTAACGGTGTTTAAATAGTTAATGTTTTTGAACAGTACATGCCACATGTCAACTCCTGGTTTTTTTTATTTTTTTTATTTTTTAAAAAAAATAAAATTTTTTTAATTTCAAAAAAAAATGTCCATGTGTCAATGCTAGTGTCACGTGTGAGTTTGTAGTTGTATTATTTATTTTTGTTCAATTTAGTCCCAATATTCGTTATTTTTGTTCAACTCAGTCCTTATATTTGTTATTTTTGTTTAATTTAGTCCCAAATTTTGTTAAAATATAACCATTTAATTTTTTAAATTGACATTATTATTAGTTATTTTTTAAATTTAATTATAAATTATAATATTTAATTATTAATTGAATATAATTCTTAGATTCAATTGTTAAATAGAATGTAATTATTTAAATATTATTAAAATATAATTATTAAAATTTTAAAAATATATATTAACATTTGTAAAATTCACATTTAAATTTAAAATATTTAATATTTTTATTGCATTTTAGATATTAAAATATAAAATATTTTATATATAAATGTTGATTTTACAAATATTAGTTTATTTTTCTAAAATATTTTGAATATTTAAAATATTTTTATATATCAATTTTAAAAATATTTTAGAATATAAATATTAGAAAAAAAAATAATTATATTCTTATAATATTTTAAATAATTATATTCTATTTAGCAATTAAATATGAGAATTTATTCAATTTATAATTAAATTTAATAATTTATAATTGAATTTAAAAGATATTAAATTCAAAGGTCAATTTTAGAAAATATATTAATATAATTTGTATAAAAGATATTAAATTTAGTGTCAATTTGAAAGGGACAAAATTGATTTATTTTAACAAACATTGGGACTAAATTCAACAAAAATAACGAATATGTGGACTAAATTGAACAAAAAAAATAATACTACCACAAAATGACACGTGGCACTAGCATTGACACGTGACACAATTGTGACTTGACACGTGGACCATATTTTTGAAATTAAAAAAAAAAATAAATTTAAAAAAAATTAAAAAAAAAATTAAAAAAAAAAAAAAAATCAGGAACTGACACGTGGCATTTACTGTTCAAAAACGTTAACTGTTTAAACATAGTTAGTGAAAATGACCAAATTGACCATAATTTGATGAAAATAAGAATCTAATTGAATATAAAACGAAAATAGGGATCAAATCAAATAAAATCAACAAAAATAGAGACCGAATGTATATTTAAGTCTATTTTAATTTGCGTAAGGTATATCTATTTGACACGTATTCAATAATTTATCAATATTTATAAATAAAGTATCTAATTAAATTAATAATATTTTTATAATAGCAATAATTTCTAAATTTTTATGTTAAAAATATTTAATATATTTAATTTTAATTTAGATTTATACATGAATAATCATATATTTTTTATATTTAAAAATTATTATATATTTTTTAATATAAATATCATGTATCATGTATTAAAACTAGTGATATATCATATATATCAATATTCATTATACGTGTCGTATAAATACATCATAGTCAAAAGAAATAAATAAATGTCTTGTTTCTTTCATTTTATAATTACTTCTTACACTTTTTTTTAATATATATATATATATATATATATATATATATATATATATATATATATATCCACGTATATTTATGGTTAAACTTTTGGAAAAAGATTAAAATATTACAAGTCTTTATGAATCAATTGAGATTAATAACAATAAAAGACTATTTTTTCATGAAAATAATATTTTAAATTTTGTTTATAGATGAAAATAATTTATATACGATTTTACCTTGAAATGTTCCATTAATATATAAGTCGTTATTGTCGCACAGTAATAGAGATAAAAGCATTACTTGACGAATATGAAAATAGAAGTATAAAAATCAAATCTTTACTAATTTGCGTGAAATAAAAATATATATAATTTTTTAAATTATTATTTAAATAAGATGTGTATGTTATTATTTTGTCCCAAAAAATTTTAAGTTCAAAATATACTAAACTCTGGAGTTAAATTTTCAAATATAATTTAACATCTTTCCTTCATTTTGCCAAACAGGGGAAAAAAGGTAGATTGAAACTGAGTCTTGTATCATCAATAATATTTTGAATTTGAATCTTACTCAACACAACATAATTATGAAAATAGATTTCACTAAAGGAATTGATTTCTGGAGAAAAATTAATCATCACCAAGAATCAATTAATACCAGTAATATGATTCAAAAACAAAAAACAAAAAAACTGAAGAGTCTATTTGGTGCCGTGAAAAACAGGGTAGACTTTTTGATGGTCACATCAGACACCTAACCCCACTTTTATAAACCGTAGTCAAACTTTTTCATAACTCTTTTTGGATTTAGGTGAAAGATAATGATATTATGATATATTTTTATTTATTATTTCAATAATATTTTTATTTTTTAATTTTTTTAATTAATATGATGTAATGATTTAAAAGTGACGAGAATAGTGAATTATAAGTGAATTAGAAAAAGTAAGTTAAAATATTATTATCTTATATCATTATATCATATTATTTAAAAATATTAAATTAAAATAAATAGTTATAGAGTAATCACAGTGATAGATTAGAAATGAATAAAAAAAAGTAAATCAAAATATTATTATTTTTAATTGTATTTGATTTTAAAATCTCTTATTTAGAAAAAATAAAAAAAAATGTAAGTAATAAAGACTTAAAAGTTAATGATTAATTTTAATTTGAAAACAATGACAATGGAGAAGCTCTCCTCATATCTTAAACATTTATAGCATTTCAATGGCTGAGTGGGGTAAGCACCCATTATTCAAGTCACAAACTTGATTATTATTAGTGAATAAAGATGCTAATTTGCATATCTTCATTTTACACTTTTTAGATATGGTTTTTTTTCTTCTTCTTTGAATGTAGATAATTTATGCATGTGTTAATAGTTTTTTTTTTTTAACATATTCATAAAATTAAAAGTAGGGTAGCAACTCCATTTATTAGGCTTTCTAAAATAAAGTTTATAGTTTCTATAATTTTTTTAAATAAATATTTATGAAAAAGAAAAATTATTCAGTATATTAATAAAACTTGAGTGGAAGTTAAAATAAATTAATCCACTTTATTTTTTATCTATTGTCTAACTTTTTCAAAAGCTAAAGTGAACAAATTAATCATAATTTAGTTATATTGAAATTTTATTAATTTTACATCTTTATTTCTCTATAAACACTTATGGGTAAATTTAGTTAAATTAAATCTTTTATGTGAAAATCGGGAAACCTTTTTTATTAATTTATTGGGATACTTTTACTTGGGAAACAAGCTTTTGCATAAATAATTTTAGAAACAAGAATAAATATTTTAAGAAATTTAAGCTAGTTTAAATATAACTTCAAAATAAAAAATTTCGAGAAACTATAAAAAGAACTTCTATGAATAAATCAATGTAATATATTTCAACTTATAAAAACTAATTTTATTTTCTTTTTATACTTATTTGTTTTTGTTTGTTTTTTTCTGAAGTTCCTACGTGGAAGATCGTTCCGACATGTTTTTACTACCCAATGAAATATATTATTATAAAACAAACACGATTAAAAAGGTTGTGATAATCCTTTTTCTTATAATGTTAACAATCTTTTCAAATACTCATAAATTTATTTAACATTTTGTAATATATAAGAAAAAAACTATAAATTCAAATTTCTTCAGTTATATATATCTACTCGAACAACTCTGCAGCTTTTGTTTGATGTAAGAAGAAACTTCCCTCACAAAACGGCACCCAAAGAAGAAAGATCAACGCAATAATGCAGAATGAAAAATGCCATAAAAGTGGATAACTTTCTGGCTGAGGAACCATGAGTTCTTAACATAAATACAAAAAAATCGATACGTACGTTTAGTTATACACACACTTGTATTGTAGTTAATCATAATCACGGGGTCCATGAGCAAATGATTGAGATTCCTGCTGCTGCACCAACACTGCAAGCTTCCAACGAGCACAAAATGTTACAGTAATAATGCACAACCAGTGTTCGTTATAATGCTCACAACTGCCACAAAAGATGAACAGGTTGAAACTTGAAATGTAATTAATTGTATTATTCAGCCAATTAGCTGTTGGAAAGAGACAAAAAAAATTTGTAACAAAAGGGATATAGTGAAAAGGTTGTTAAGAAATTAAAAACTGTTTGATAAGGACCTCAGCGGTGTCTGCCATTTTAAGATACTTCTAATTAGGCCAATGTACACACCTACCAGAAAAAAGGGTTAATTTTGAGTTCAAACCTCAATTGCAAAAGGGGATAGAATTTTAGCACGTGTGTTCAAGAGCCAAATTGCAAAAGGACAAGAGATTTCAAAGATGAAAGTGGCATTCCAATTTCCTTAATCACAACTGCATTAACAAATGACACCTTCTGTGATGTGAAGTGGCAACAAACTTTGAAAGGTTTTGTTATATATATAAAGTATTCCTTCAAAGGGAATATCACCTATTACTTATATACTCAACCCCTACCACCCTTTTTTCTTCCCTTTACCTTTCTCTGCCTTTTACTTTTCCTTCTATTTTTCATAATCAAGATCAACTGCCACAAAGAAACGTACGTATAAGATAAGCTAGCACCCTCCTCCATTAACCAAGCTGAAAGCCAAGGTGTCTTCCTCACACCTTTTTTCTCTGTTTCTGCATGTTTATGAGTCATTCATTCATTATTCAGTTCTTGCATTAAACTGATTTATCTGCAGATTTCTTTCTAGATGATGACATGAAGGAGATTTAGTTGTCAAGGGTTGGAAAAAGTTTCCTTCTGATTCATGGGCTATTAAGGATTTAAGACTGCAATATTACTGTGAAGTGTGAAGTGTGAAGGTTGAAGTCCTTTTTGGAAGGTATTTGGTTGATAGTTTAGCTTTTGCAAAACACTGCATTGATTAAATAAATCACTTTTCTCTTAAGACTAAGCAAATACCTATCACTTAGATGATTTACCTGTTTGTGATATATCTTCTTGATTTGGTTAGTTAACCAGTTTATGTTGATCCCTCTTGAACAGTGAAAGCTGCAGGCTCAAATGATCAACATATCTATGCATAACTGTGTTGTTTTAATTTTAAGCTAAAAAATAGTAGTGTTTTGACCCTGGAAACAATCCAAAGGAAAACTTGTCAAAAGGTGTCATTAAAAGGGAACCTTTTGAAAGGCTATAAAATAGATAGGTAGGTAATCTATACTTTAATTGGTTTAGTAGTGACAAATTATGCATGAATCCATTATTTAGTGTACTATTGTGCATGGTTGATGATGGTCCTCCAGTGTCAAAACAAGACAAACATGTGATTCAGTAAAGATGTTGTTTGCATTCCCCTTATGCAGTATGTGGTACTAAAATCTAGATGTTGCAGCTGCTCTGCTACTCATTTTTCTCTCACTTTCATGAACTGTCACATGCACACACTGCACAAATAGCTCCTTCACGTTTCACGGGTTCTCCTTTTCACTGCGTGTTTTTGTCTGATGTGAAAAATTTTATGACACTGTCTTTGACAAACATTCAGGTTCAACCCATCTGAGGGATCATTTTCTGCTACAAAATAGTCAAACTTGGTGCACAAGTTGCTGGGCCATTGTGACATTCATGTCATCTCATACGTAACTCACATGCATCTTGAATAAGAGTCTTCAAGTTTTGAGTTCTTTTGAATTGCAAATCTTTTAGTTTAATGACCCTTTTGTGAAAAGAAACGCTTTTTTCTTTCTGCTTTTTGAGCCTTAAGGAATTGAAGTCTTGGCTTATTCATGAAACGCAAACGCACTTTGTTTTGTGTCTTTTCACGCAAATTAAATATTGAGATTCCCTTCACTGACTTTTTCTTTTAAAAGTAATAATCATACTTAAACAACACGTATCAGGTCCAAAATATTAGTATAGGAGAGTTTAAAAATAAATAAATTTTAATATACACACTTATAGTAGTTAATAAATCATATAATGACCCTTCTTTTTGTTAGTGGATTTTCTTTATAAGAAAAAGTGTTGCACTGTGTATGTATCTGCCTTTATGGACCATAAAACAAAGTTTTGGTTTTGGGATGCACATTTACTGTCCTCCATTAATTCTCGCATTCCTTTTTTTTTCATTTTTCAATAAAATACTTATATGGGTGTTACATCAAAAAAATAAATGGATAACATAAAAAATTATATAATTATTTTATTAAATTTATCGTGATGACCTTAGCTTTAATCTGTGGTCCTTTGGCTCTTGAAATTGAAGATAAGGAAAAGAATAGGACAGAAGGGAGAGTCTAATAAATTTGGTTTTGACAGTTTTAAGACATAGGGATCCATATCCTAAAACGAACACTTCTACCCTTACAAAGGACGTTCTGTCACCTTCACGCCCTATTAATCACACAATACCATTGAGTTAGAAAGATACTTTAAATATCTTTCTTTATTTTAATCATTTTACTTGTATTTTGTGTGTAATGTTATCTTTTAACTTCTCTTTCATTTCATTTCATATTGTATTTCAAATCATGATCATGATATGATATATTTAGATCCTCTTATTTATAATGCAGAAAACATGTTTTTTATTATTTTTCTCAGCGAATCCTATGATAATCATGATGTTTTCTTTTTTGGAAAACAAAAATGTGTTTCTCTCTCTAATATTATCATATAATAAGTCCCAAAAATCATATACTAAATTTTTTGTACGACTAAAAAGTACGTTGAACCTTTGTTTCACCTACTACCCTCTGCTAGCTGTTGTCTTACATATATTACATATATATATATATATATATAGTTACATACAAGACACATAAAAAAACAAAAATTCTGACTTTCCCCACTTTATGTTACAAAATAAAAAATTCTTAAAATATTATTGACAAATATCATATTGTTATCCAAATTGAGGAAATTTCGTGTAGAATAAAAATATGAAAATATCATATAGAATTATGTAGATTGTTGGGGGGAATATTCGTTCTTTTTACCTCTAAATTACAGCTGCCAGAACTGCAATAAAAAATACAACTGCAACTCATTTATCTGCATAATCCACCATTTAAGAATTTATATATGCTTTTCAGACTGCAATTATATTTCTCCTTTCCATAATCCATAGTTAAACTTTATAGTTACTCCTGTAAAAAATGGCGTTCATTTGAAGCATTTTTTTTTTTTTAATTTTAAAATAACTTTTGTTATGTCAATTTAACAGTACAGGAAAATCTTCCAGAGTTTAATTTTGTTGTCCACGGTTTGTTCGGTTTGAAGGTGTTGTTTGTTCGTCTATGGCGACCCTGTTCTGTCACGAGGTGGCACACACTCGTTCTTTCACACACACGGGCACGCTTGTCGCGTAACCTTTTTTTTTTTTTTTTGTTTCCCCTTTTCTGTCTTTCTTCTGCATGGCACTGCCACCGTCACCGTTTCACACGAACAAAGCCTTTCTCCGCAACATTCCTGTTTTTCTTCTCTTTTGTCACTCTTTCATCTTTTTATCATCTCTCATCGGACAGACCCTTTTCAGTGATGAAGCAAAAGACGCCATCTTCACCAATCACTGCAAGAACTGCGTTGAAGAAGCAAGGTGACAACAATAACAACAACAACAACAAGTCCCTGCAGAGTCCATCGCAGCCACGCCTCAGAGCTTCTTCCAAGGCTCCAAAGTCACCACCAGAGTCATCAACCAGAGACAAGTCAGTGCCCCCGGATTTGAAGGACGATTCAAGGGCCAAGAGGGGTGCTGCTGTGGGGTCTCGAAAGGGTAGGGAAGCTGAGGAGGCTAAGGTTGTTGTTGTTTCTCGGCCACGGCGAAGGCTTGGGGATTTCGGTTTGAGGAAGAGTGGAGATGATGACCCTGATGGGAAGAAGATGAAGGAGTTGCAGGATAAGCTCGAGGTGAGTGACAATTTGATCAAGAGTTTGCAATCTGAGGTGCTGGCGTTGAAGGAGGAATTGGATAGAGTAAAGAGCTTGAATGTGGAGCTTGAGTCCCAGAACACAAAGCTCACTCGGAACCTTGCTGCTGCTGAAGCTAAGGAAGCAACTGTTGGCACTGGAAACAGTGGAAAGGTGAGAATTTGTTATCTTTTACCTCAGAAAAATATGGACTTTGAAGACAAGCTTTTAGATTTTTTCTGATCACCAAAGTCCCAGTTAATCTATTACATGTTTGTTAACTTTTTGTCATAAAAAACTCGACTTTCTGTCACTCTTGATGATGAATCGAAACCATGGTCATGAACAGGTCTAAGAACATATAATAATTTTTCAATATTTGAATTTCCTTCTAAAGTTCTAAGTATTGCAATTTTCATATTCGGTTTTAATTCCAAGTGTGGTTAATTCGTTTATTGCAGTCATCAATCACTGTTTGATTGGATTTTTCATGTTGTTGATAGTTGTTTAGTCTTACATTATACTGGTACAAATTTAAGATCAGATGTCTGTTTTATGCATAAAAATTTATGTCTCCCACATCTTGGAAATGATTCTGTTTTTCTTTTCTTGGATGAAGAAGGAGCCAATAATAGGAGAACACCAGAGTCCCAAGTTTAAAGACATACAGAAACTCATTGCTGACAAATTGGAATTGTCTAGAGTGAAAAAGGATGGTACTCCTGAAGTTAATTTTGCCAAAGCATCAATTCCTTCACCAACCAGAAGTTTTTCCATTCATGAAACTAAGAGTATAGGAAGAAAATCTCCACCCAATATGTGCCTGCAGCCACCTCCACCACCACCAATTATAGGAAGAAATTCTGCACCCAGCACATGCCAGCAGCCCCCTCCGCCACCTCCACCACCTCCAATTCCATCTCGGCCTTCAGCAAGATTATCTAACACCCAAAAGGGTGCTGCAATTGTTGAACTATTTCACTCATTAAAGAATAAAGATGGGAAGATAGACTCAAAAGGACCTGTGAATCATCAGAGACCAGTAGTTATTAGTGCACACAGTAGCATTGTGGGAGAAATTCAAAACCGTTCAGCTCATCTCTTAGCCGTAAGCTTTGCATTCAATGTGATTTTAACTTTGAGATGTGTACTACTCTTTAATGAGACTAATAAATGACCACCCTTTCCAGATAAGGACAGATATTGAAACAAAAGGAGAGTTCGTTAATGACCTCATAAAGAAAGTAGTAGATGCAGCATTCACGGACATTGAAGAGGTCTTAAAGTTTGTTAATTGGCTTGATGGAAAACTATCGTCATTGGTAAGTTTCTAGCAAAATTGTTTATCTGGCAGAAGATGGCTACTGCTTGAGCAGCCAATTGGTGTAATTATTTATCATTTAAGATATATTTCTAATTTCCAAGTATCTTTCTTATTTGTACTTTGATATTCTTTACACCTTTATTGTGTTCTCATTTTGCTAGGTTTAAATAACTAAGAAAATAATAATTAATGACAGATAAGTACAATTATTTATTTTCTTTAAAAGTGACATGTAACAAGAAATGGAGGCAATACTTTTATATGGACTCTGTAAGATAAATTCAATGGTTTAGCATTTAATGTCATCCTCCTTTCCTGTTCCCAAGACAAAAAACGGTATATTCTATTCATACTTTTCTGTTCATTGAGTTTTACTGCTGCATATAGTTTAACCTTCATGAATGATCTTAGCCCTACAAGGATAGGCGATTATGCAGAAATGCAAGAGTTAAGATATTGGATATTAATGTTTAGTTTAATAGTGTACATCTAATGAAGTTTCATCAGAAAATGAGACTGTACTACAAAGTTCATGAAAGTATGCCAGTGTCACGTAATTTTGTAATCAGGTACAACATAAATTATAATTGGTTTCTTTTTTAAAACAAAGGAATCTGTATCTTTCATTCTGCAGGCTGATGAACGTGCTGTCTTGAAGCATTTTAAGTGGCCCGAGAAGAAAGCTGATGCATTGAGAGAGGCTGCAATTGAGTATCATGAACTCAAAATGCTAGAACAGGAAATTTCCTCCTACAAGGATGACCCTGATATTCCATGTGGAGCTGCCTTAAAAAAGATGGCCACGCTATTAGACAAGTTAGATATAATGTTCCTATTTATTAATCACTGATATGACAGTTACAGGTCAAGGATGCTAACTCTGCCTCTCTTTACATCTCGTTGTAACAGGTCTGAGAGGAGAATACAGAGGCTAATCATGCTACGAAGTTCAGTCATACATTCATATCAAGTGTACAACATTCCAACTGCATGGATGCTTGATTCTGGAATAATGAGCAATGTATGGATTTTTATGCTTTAACTTTGAAATGAGAACATTCAATGAACGTAGTATATACCTCTGAAATGATGAAATCAATGTTCAACGTTCATACAAGGATGTCCCTGTGATTCAAACTTTTTGCGTTAAATCTCATGAGTTGTTTTTCTTTCTGTCATGTTTAACAAATTCAATGAAGTATGCATTTTGTTTTGGACGTATTACTCTGGAGTCTGGTTACTGCATGATTTTGAAGATGTGATTATCTAATTTGTCTGTAGAAGCATATTATATGGCTTCCTCTTTAGAAATAGAAAATTCTTTCTTATTCAAAATATTGTTACTGATCACCAACTACTACAGGAGATGGCCATACATTTACAATGATCACAATCCATGAGTTTCTTTTCATAAGTCTTTTTGCATTTATATAAGCAAGCTTGTTTCTTATGCTTTTCAATGTCTTCTCTTAGGACCTGTTTGGAGGATACTTCTCCATAAACACTTCTAGCTGAGAAAAAATAAGAAAGACAACAAACGAAATTAGTTTCCTCATGGACTAAAACTAACTGATACATGAATTAAAAACAGGATTTTTGAGAAGCTAATGGGAAATAACTCTTACAAATCAGTTCATGCATGAGCTAGTTGTAAAACTTATGCTAATGACTAATATATCATCTATATGCAGATAAAGCAGGCTTCCATGACCCTGGTCAAGATGTACATGAAAAGAGTGACAATAGAGCTTGAATCCGTTCGCAATTCCGACAGAGAATCTATTCAAGATTCTCTTCTGCTTCAGGGTGTTCATTTTGCATACAGAGCCCATCAGGTAACTGTTAGCATCTTTCTATTGATTTTTTGTCATCACTTCTGATTTTCCTCCGACACTGGGGTTTGGAAAAATGTGTAACTAGTAAATGTTCAGAAATTTGTGACTAAAGCACATCAAAAGGCCACTCTCACTGAATGAAATATTATTTATCTTTCACAGCATGTTCTTCATTTTATTACTTAGACAGACCACATGCACCAATTTCATCATATAAGAGGCTGTCACACTTATTTTAGCATGTTTTTGTAGTTTGCTGGAGGATTGGACTCAGAAACAATGTGTTGTTTTGAAGAGATACGGCAACGTGTACCAGGACACCTAGCAGGGTCTCGAGAACTTTTGGCTGGCATACCATAATCATGGCAAACCACTGTTACTTTATGCTTACAAAAGATGGGTATTCAACATTCATTATTCTTTTTCTCATCTCCAATGTCAATGCTTGTTAGACATCAAGAGATTCTGAAGAAAGAACACTCCATAGTAAGGTCAAATGGCTAATAATCTGTCAGCTCCCAACATGTCATAACCTAGGAATAGGGTCTCCACTTCAGGGTAGTTTAATTTCAACAGTGAACTCTGTTAGGTGCATGTAACAAAAGACCATGAAGAAGAAGAAACTTTGCCTTTTGAAGGTGCATGTGATCAATGTTTATCGGGTTACTTCAATAGTATAACAGTCATGTTCAATCTGTAGAGCTTGGGAAAAACACTTCTGAAGCGATTTCCACCGCATTATATAGTCAATTACGTTCTTTTCATTCAAGAATGAAAATTTAATTGGAAGAGATTTTACCTTGTTTTGTGCCTGTAAAAATCATTCTTATATAAGGAGTAAAAGTAATGATGAAAAGTTCGCGGATATTTTTCATTATCAAAGGAAATTCGACAGTTAAAAGAAAGTATATATAACACTAATAAATGAGCCTTTTAGCTTGGTCTGGCATTGACCATCAAAAACGAGCCTTTTAGCCTGGTCTGGCATTGACCACCAAAAAGCTGAACTAGACTGGTCCATCACTTAACAGATTCAAACACATTTTGACAATTTTTTGTTGTATTCTTTTGTGTTATTAAATGGACTAATCCAGACTCAGTTTGGTATCTCTTTTTTCTACACTCTTTTGTTGTTGAATGGATTGATCAATTTTTTTCTGCACTCTTTTGTTCCTCCTGTCAGCAAGTTATACCCCAAGGATATATGTTATGTTTTTCGTTATTACTATGTGTTTTGGAAAATCATTTTTGAATATTTTTTATTTTTAGAAAGTAGTAATATGATGTTTTAGTTATTCTTACTTACGTGTTAAAAGGTAAGAATATGATGTTACTTGCAAAATAGTTAAGCTTGTACTGTGAATTGTAGAATGAAAGAGAGCTGGAAATATTTTTGGATTTGGATTTTCAATTGGGAAATCTCTTAATTACAAATCAAAGATATATTTTTGCGTGGAACCAATTATTATAATCAACTTTTAACATCACTAACAAGCCAAGCTTTTACGATGGCAAATTGACACCCTTTTGGGTTCACGCATGAATTTGGACAAATAAGGAGGATTCATAATAATAAAAAGAATGACTACAATTTGCAAGCAATAAGTCACGGACAAAAAGAATAGAGGGGGCTATTTATCAAATCTCACTTAATGTATAAAAGTATCATACATCTTCATATTGGTGGCAATTCAAGAAATTAGGCTATTTACCAAATCTCACTGATGTATAAAATCTCATGATGTCTGTCAATCACAGAAGACCGAGTATCTTACATATGTCAATCTCATCAGATTATATCAAATGCAATAAACATAAATCACAACAAAATATAGTCATTAACAACATTGGTTAAAAATTATACAATCTCATGTTACTTTTCAGGATTATTAGATGCACTTCGAGAACAAGTCCCTTCCACTCTTCCATCTTTGTCACTTTCTTTGTCATCTTCAATAATATCACATGGAATTGAAAAAAAAAATAGTTAGAATATTTCTACATGTTTATGAAAATAAAAAAATTAATAGAATTTAAATTAGAGAAGTTACCCTCACAAAAACCATACTTCCAAGTGGAAGTACAAATAATTGTTTCAAGATTTTCTGACAAAAGATGACTTTTATACTTGTTAAGAATCCTCGAACCAATACTGAAAATAGATTCATATGCAACTGTAGCAATTGGGATGCTTAGCAAGTCTCTAGCCATTGACGACAAATCTGAAAAACGTTGACTATTACTCTTCCACCATTCAATAACATCCATATGTTCAGTCAAATCAAGATCTAATGTTGGCTCATTCAAGTATATATCAAGTTAATTCCTTCCCATCTTAGCAACAGCAGCTTGAAGTTTGCGTTTTTTTATTTCCTAACATGAAAAGCCAAAACAAAGTTTATTTTATATGAACAATAATAATTAAGTTAGAACAAAGTAAATAACTTACATCAAAAGAGCTTGGCGTCGCAAAGGATGACAGATCACTATGCTTACGCTTTAGAACCGGGGAAGTTGAATTCTTGGTACAATACTGAGAGAAAAGTTTGTACAATTTTTCCTTTATCTTCTCTAACTTTACTTCCCAACAAAGAGGATCAATCCTCTCATAGCAAAATCCCAATGTTTCCAACTTTATCCTTGGGACTAAAATTGCCCCAAATGCAAGGACAATACTATATTCATTCCAATATTTATCAAATTTCACTATCATCCTTTCAGCCATATCTCTTATAGCTTCATCTTCATCTTTTACACTATCCATTAAAAGGCATTGGATGTTCCAAACTTGTAAAAAGTACAAGTTGGATGTAGGATAACTTGAGGCAGAAATCAAATTTGTAATTTCATAAAATGGTGACAAGAAAGCACTGATTTTTTCTACTCTTTTCCATTTCTCTTCAGATGGACAATACTTGTAATTTTCATCAACTAGGTGTAAACTTGAAAACACTTGTTGGTATTTAAGGGCACTTTGAAGCATAAAAAAGGTTGAGTTCCACCTTGTAGGAACATCTACACACAAAGCACTTAATGCATTAATGTCCCCTATTTTTTCAAAACATTGTTTAAATTTCATCATTCTACTCTCAGAACCCATAACATACTTAATGCTTTCCCTAATTTGATTTAGAGTATCACCAATTACCTTCAATCCTTCTTGCACCATCAAGTTTAAAATGTGTGCACAACAACGCACATGAAAGAACTCACCATCACAAATCAAGGAATTTTGCAAAACAAACTGACTTTTTAAAGTTTTTATCAAAACATCATTGCTAGAAACATGATCCAAAGTCAAAGAAAAGATTCTTTCTTCAATTCCCCACTCATGCAAACATTCATTTATCTTCTTAGACAACTCAAATCCAGTGTGAGGTAGAAGTAGGTGACAAAAGTTGAGAATTTTGCTCTTCAACTTCCAATTTGAATCAACATAATGTGTTGTTAAAGCAATATAACCTTCAGTAGTACAAGACGTCCATAAGTTAGAAGTCAAGCAAATCCTACTTGAAATGTTCTTCAACTCTTCCTTTAGCATGATTTTTTCCTTCATAAATATTTTCGATATGTCACTCTTAATCGTATTTCTAGAAACTAGAGTTGCATAAGGATTTAAATAACTTATCCAAGTCCTAAGTTCTTGATACTCAACAAATTTGAATGGTAAACCATGCCGGATAATTAAATTGGCACACAATTCCCGATCAACCATTTGATCTATCTTTTTCGATTTCAACTTTCCTTGTCCATCCATAATCATGTGCCTAGTTGATTTGAAAAGGATAAGAGTAACAATAACAAAATGCAACCTCTAACGCAGATAATGCTACTCACAAGACCGCGCAGAGTAAACCCAATTGAAGAAGGACACAATCAGGGCAAGGGCAGAAACCACATTAGAACAAAATCAGAATTCATCAAGCCACCATTACGCACTGTAACAAATAGAAAACAGATTAATCAATCGAAAATCACACTGTAATAATCAATCAGAATTCATCAAGCCACCACTACGCTCTGTAATAATCAAAATCACACATGGCTGGGCCTCAAGAAACATATTAATCAAGTCTCAATCATAATTCATCAATCCACCATTGAGCACTATAATAATAGAAAATAGACATATATATTTGAACCTGAAAAGAGGAAGAATCCAAACAGAATGATTGACTGTGCCCTAACCTCCCTGCTCTGTCTGATTGACTCTGTCCTGACCTCTGGTCTGAGAAGATGGGATTCGCCGTCGCGTCGCCGGTATGAGAGGTGGATGTTGTGGTCTGTGCTTGCGCGTTCGTGTGTGCTTGTCTTGCTTTGTAGTGTGCGCAGAGCCGTTGGTGTTGTGTCTTACGAAAGCTGAATAAGGGTTTTTAGTGGTGGGGCTGAGCCGTCCCGCCCCCATCCTGTAACCCGGCGGGTTGGCGGGCTACGGCGGGTTCAAAGTTTAACCGACCTGCTTCACTCGAGTCAGCTTTTGTCACCCTGAAAATAATGACCAAATGATAAATTTCATAAAGTCTGGAAATCACATTATAGTGTTTGTTTCTACATACTAATTTTGTTTTCTTTACGAAGGATAGAAGTAAATATTTGTATTACTGATTAATAAGCGGTTAAATTTGTGTGTAAAAATTTCAATTCTCAAAAACCGTTAATAAAGATGATCACATAATAATGTATAAGTTACAATAAACATCCATCTAAGTTTACAAATTAATATGGAACGTTTGATGCATAAGTAAACATTTACTTAAAATTGTATATTGTATAATGATTTGGAGAATTTAATTAAAAATTAAACTTATATCAGTCATATAATTACAATAAAATATCGTATGAGTGTAAGTACTAGAAATTTTTATGAATTATAAAAATATGAAATATATGATGAACATAAGAGATATTTTATATAGACAAAGTTTCAAATATTACGGATGTTAAATATTTGTAAGGTTATAAAAATATAACTTTTAAATATTATGTATATAATATAGATATATAGATATAAAAATATAAGATATATATAAAATATAAAATATATATTATATATAAAAAATTTTTATTATATATATATATATATATATATATATATATATATATATATATATATATAAATTGTAATCTAATAAAATATTTATAATATTTCAATTTTAATTTTTTAATTCTAAAATAATAACTAGTTTCTAAAATTAAAAGATATATTTAAAAATTGAAATATCATAAAAATTAATTAAAATAAAAAGACATTAAGTCAATATTTTCAATAATAAATCATATAATAAACTTTTATATTGAGTAAATCATAAATGAAGTCGTCAAATATTGACATAATGTTGAATCTAATGGTAGTGAATTTAAATTTGATATGAATAATGTTGAAGTTGACCAACGCAATTTTATATTCACATCATTAAAAATTGTTATCAATATGTCCATCGGAGTGAATTGAAAGATTCTCCTTTTATTATTAATTCAATTATAAAAGTTTAAGATATGTTATTCAATTTCTGTCGTATTTTATAAAATATCAACAAACAAAACATATAAATAAATAAAAAATAATTGTCAAATAATTTTATGTGATTTTTGTCTTCTGAAAATGAAATTATTATTGTGTATCCAAGAATTTTACCTTTCTATCGAGAAGATTAGAAGGAATGTAAACATTGATTTAATCAAATTTCTACTGTACTACACAAAATATTTTAAAAAGTAACTACAATACAAATATTTATTTGAATAATGTAAAAGTATACTTTTTCTTTATTTAAATTAAATCTTCTATTAATTAATAACATACATATAAACCATTGAAATATAATAAAAGTATATTAATAAAAAGAGATGTTTTAATTGAATTGAATATATTTTCAAATTAATTTTAAAATAATTAAATCTGATTTTTTTTTAAAGAAATATACTTCGGTATAGTAAAAAAAATATTTGATTAGAGTTTGAAAAACACTTTCTATAACAAATAATTATGAAAATAAATAATTTATATAATTTAGTTATATGTAAATGTTTTTCTTTAAATAAGTATTTAAATTTAAAAAGAGTTAATAAATATTACAAATATAAAATAAAAAACAAAGTCTTTAATATTAATCATTATTTGAATTTTTAAAATTATTTTATTTAAATTTAAACAAGTAATTGTTAATAATATAAATTGAAAAATAATTGTATAAAAAAATAAATTATTTTCTTGATATAGATAATTACGAGTCGTTTAAGATAGATGTAAATCTATCTGTCACAACGCATCTTCTATGGCCACGGCCACGTGTTCTTTAAAATGGTGACGCGTCAGCCAGATGCCAAACACGTGTCGCCACTCTGTTTGCATCTCCACCGCATAATGATGATAAGTTAATCCAACGGCCGAGATCAAACCAATTCGTGAGCGGAACGAAAGAAAACCGTGGAAAACCATAACGGTCACGCGCCCGCCATAGGCTAAATGGAAGTGCGTGCCACGTCAGAAAGGCCCAATCAGAGAGAGCCACGTCATATGAAAAAATTCAAAAGAAAAAACGGATTTGTTGATTAAGAACATTGATAGAAGATTATCGAAGCAATCTAAAAAAAGGTAGAAAGGAAGAAAAGGGAATACTTTGCGTCGTTCGTTGCCGTCGTCACGCATGGAGATTTCTGGCACCGTTTTCCGTCCTGTCAGCTACGTCTCCGGCGCTGGGACTCACACGCGTTCCCGTAGCTTGGCTCCTCGTGCTACGGTGAGAATGGGAACGGGTTCTGACTTCTGCGACGAGGGGCATCTGCAGTATTACCAGAACACCAAAAAGGTTCTCTCTCCCAAGAAAAAGTTGAAACTGCTGAAGGATTTCTCCAAATTAGGGTTCGCCTCGGATCCTCAGAAGCTTTCCATGTTCTATGATCTTCAACAAAACCTAACCTCGGTACAAATTTTTTCCCTTTTTATCTTGTTGCTGTTGAGAATTATGATGATATTATCCCTTGTTTGCTCTCCCATAGTAATGATTGATGACGATAATGATAATATTAATAGTAATATGTTTTATTATAATTTGATTTATATCTGATTAGTATTTTTCGAATTTGACCTCGCTCTGTTTTTTTTTTCTCTTTTTTCTAATTTTGAAATTTTAGATGTCTAGGCAGGACATCTATTAGACATCGGATGTTAAATTCATCGATGAAATAATCCCACAATGTATATTTGCGAAAAAAAAATTAAAGAGATCAAAATTTTTAATTTATATTTGCGTATGAAATATTTTTATTAATTTTTACAATAACTACATTAACAGTTATATAAACAACAATCTGCAGAAATCTAATAATGATGATAATGATAGATGAAGTTTTTTACCCAAGAAAATAATATATTGAAACGGTGGTGTTTGACTGCGTGCAGGATGCTGGCGACATGTTACTGAGAGAGTTGGAAGCTGCAAGAGCAAAGGAGAAGGAAATGAAGAAAAAGAAGAAACTCGAGAAGAAGGCTAAACTAAAAGCCTCCAAAAAGAAGTGTGAATCTTCATCTTCATCGTCTGAATCAAGTGACAGCGATTGTGGTTGTGATCAAGTGGTTGACATGAGCAGCATCAGATCTGGTGTTGGTGTTAGTGTCGTTGCCCCTGCTGCACCTGTGGATGTATCTCCAATACCCAAGACCACCCCTATTGTTGAGGATGGGAATTCACGTCGTGATGCCATGGAATTGTGCTCTAAGAACGATGTCTGTGTTAGCAGTGTTAGAGATGGTGGTATTAAGAGAGAGAGTGGTGTAGTTACCAGCAGCAGTTGTGAGAAGAGGATTGAGGTGTGCATGGGTGGGAAGTGCAAAAGATCAGGGGCTGCTGCATTGTTGGAAGAGTTTGAAAAGGTGGTGGGTGTTGAAGGTGGTGCTGTTGTTGCATGCAAGTGCATGGGGAAGTGCAAAACTGCTCCTAATGTGAGAGTTCAGAATTCCGTTGATCATAGCCTTGCTGAGGGACTTGATGATTCTGTTAAGTTTCCAGCTAACCCTCTGTGCATTGGAGTTGGCTTGGAGGATGTGGATGCCATTGTTGCTAGATTTTTAGGGGAGAATCGCACAGATATAGGAATGCCAGGTGCAATTACGGCTACTTGATGTTGCTATGGGAACGACTTGTGTGCTATTTCTAAATGTATATATATTATATAATATATACACTAGTCTTTTTTACCCGTAAGGGTAACTTACATGGAAATCTTTTGTTAGTTTTTTTTTAACCAGAACTATTGAATTCTAGAAAATGACAAAAAAATCATTCACGATGTCAATATATAAATTAAAGTAGATTAAAAGAATGTATAACTTTACTTCAAAATTTTGATTTCATATAATCCAATAATCAACATCGGAACATTGATTAAGATGTCTATTTGGCATTAATCCACTAATCAACTCAAAATTTAACTTTGATAAATATACGTTATAATTCTTTTTGGCATTAATTCATTAGTCAATTCAAAATTTAACTTTTGATAAACATATCTTATAATTCTTTTAAAGAAATTTGAAGATTTTCTTATGCATAACGATTCGAAGATTTCCTTTTAAAGAGATTCAAAGATCTATTACTGACATTGTTAGCAATGGTTTCTTAGAATTATCTTTGTATATAAATTAGTTACTATATTCCTTTTCTTGTTTATTTGGAATCCCTTCCCATTGCTTAACTCTTTACAATAATTTGGCGTCAATTCATATTTCCATTTCTCCATTATTTTTTTTCAGCAACATCCAGATATATAGTATATTTAACATTAAATTATAAGCTTAATTACTTATTTAATCTTTCTAGTCGTATTAAAAACCATTCTTTAGTATTAAAAACCATTCTTTAGTCTTTGTTCATTGTATCATTTCTTTTAGTTTTTATTGTTTAAAAATTCATAAAGATTGAAGGAGATAAGTATTAAAGGTAAGTTTTGTTTGACAATAGCGATCAAACGAATAATTTAAACCAATCTCCACCTGATTCGTACAAGAGGTTTTACAAAACTTAAGTTCTTAACTTAGCATAATTAAATATCATACGTGACATGGCAATGATATCAAAAATTTGCATTGACTAAAAAGCAATTTACAAGTTACATTCATGATACTGTACTTTGTACATGTCCCACTAAAAACTGATGGGAACAAGATCTGAAGCCAAAAATCTGTTGAGAACCTTGATTTCATCCCATGCATATTCTGCAAAACGCAAAACAAGTTCCTTCGTCATTAGCTGCATAGTTTAGAGTTGTAAACTGTGCTGACATGCCACACCCTCCTGCTTTAGAAGCCCCTCTTCTCAAGAGACGATAGAGGGTGCCAACGTGCGATAATTGTAGTCCACCTTGAGCACCAGCTGTTAAATTTTTAAAGAAATAATTATAAGCAGTGATGCAAACATATACAAAGGAAAAAAATTTGCTTACCGTTTCAAGGGTCAGTTACGGGGACGTTTGGGGTTGTGCTCATGTTCCAACCCTTCCATGTTATCACATCTTCTAACAAACTGGTCTAGGGTTTTCTGCTTTGAAGGGCTACTCTGAGCGACCTCCAAGGCCTTTTCATGACCGTCTAACATCTGTTTCACAATTTAAATTCAGAATGCATCTTAAAAGCATCAATCCAAACAATAAAAAATTACTTGGGAATAAATCTTCTCTAACGGGTAGAAAGATAAATCATAACTTGGACCTCCATATCATTTTACTATACAGAAATTGTATATATAATTAATCTTATTACGACCGATAGTTCCTGAAAATAGAGGTTTACCTGTCCCAGATTTTCCAGTTTGCTTTGCACTACGTCCCTAAGAAGTGAAAAAAGTATAATATAATTTATTAACATCTGAGAGATCAAGTCAGTACCAACCACCAAGCTTTAGATAAAAGCAGAAAAGCACAAAACACACCATATGATGTCATCAACCGTGTCATTTGCAAGCAAGTAGTATATATTTACTGAAGACACCTAAAAACAAGTAGAAAGTGAAAGAGTCATCAGAACATCATAACATGTTGGCTACTAAGAATCAGCCAAGTATGGAAGAACTTTTCTATACGAAGATATTCTCAATCTTTTCCTGAGATTGCCAAAGTTTCATAATGTTATCATGCTAGACCATTGATGCGTTATCTGAGCTACAAGGGGGTTTTATATCTCTTTATTCATTTTTTTCCTCTCTCTTTATACTAAAGAAGCACCCATGTTCAAGGATACCTGGCCAATTCTATGAACACGGTCTTCAGCCTGAATTAGGTCACCGGGAGTCCAAGACAATTCTGCAAAGATTACTGTGCTGGCAGCAGTTAAAGTTAACCCAACGCCTCCAGCTTTAATAGATAGCTGCAGACATATGAACAGAAATTCATTAACTCAAATTGAACCATATTTTAGCCAGAATTATAGTCCAAGATTGCAACAGTTCATACCACTGCTGCTTTTACAGAATCTTTTTCCTGAAACTCAGTGACCAATTGCTGTCTGGAAGCAGCAGGTGTACCTCCATCAATCCGGATGCAACCCACTTTTTTCTTCTGGAAATTTTGAACAGTTTTATGAGACTCTACCATTTCAGGATGAGATGCATAACATTTAAGTGGACTTACACGAAGAAACTCATGTATCGAATCAATCATTGGCTGATGGTGTGCAAATATAAGAAACTTGCAACCTGCCTGCGACAATTAGGAAGCATAACATTACCAATTCCAATGATCAACAACCCAATTAAAGAAATATTAAGATTAAAAAACTGAAGATGCCATTCTTTTCAATTAATTGTATACTCATTTGATTAGGGGTGAAGCATGAGATAAATCAATCAACTCAACAACGATCTGTTCACATCTATTTTGTTATACAATTAATGTAATTATCCCACTAAAAGTTTTTTTTTTTTCTCAGAATCTTTATCACCACAAATACTTTCTCACAGAGAATTGAACACAGGCTACAGCTCAAGCTTGTCATTGTCAAAATTAAGGATATGCAACAGAATATTATCTGATATGTTCTTGTAGAATCAGGACTATATAACTTTGAGCTGACCAGATACGAAAGCTCCATCAATACTCAGTCAGCCTACTCTAAAAACTTTTACCACAATATTCATTCAATCCATTCAAATAATCAACCTACAGTCAGTGTTAAAGGGCATCTTTACAATAAAAGAAACACAAAACAACAAATTTAACCAAAACTAACTAGTATGAGATTAGGTAACAAATAAACATCATACATGCAAGTATACTCATACAAAGAAAGCAGGAAACATATCATAGGGATCTTGGTGCATATGCAGCGTTGAAAGTATTAATCCTCCATTGCTGCAAGGAGGTGAAGGAGAGGAGTACCTCAATGACAGTTCCAAGATAATCAAGAACAGATGGAATCTTGGCTTCTGCAGAATCAGTATATATCTGGAATTGAATAAATCAAAATTTTATGTTTAACCACAAACAGTCAAATTTTAAATTGCCCCACATGAAGAGTGGGAACATGCATTGCAGAAAATAAACTATAAACTTATGTTCTACTTCTAGGAAATAGCAACAAATTTTCAAACAAATAGCGCAACCTGAATTGTGTGCAGAAGTCATTGCATCAATACCTTGTTAATTATAGTCTTTTGAGTAAACTTGAGCGATTCTGCCTCCTCTTGTGATTTAGCAGCCTTAATTTTGGCTTTTACCATTTCCAACTACAGGAGAAAAATCAATCCTGGTCAGCTTTTTACCACCTCTAACATAGACACGACATAAACACTACCATTTCCAAGTAAACTGATTTTGTAAATTTCTAGGTAAACTGATATATATAACAACTACCAGTACAGATCAAGGTAAAACTTCAGAGCAAATTTCTAACAAATTTCATAAATAAAAGAAGATATCAGTTTTCTCTATCACAGACTAGAATACAATTCACTTATTAGCGTTAAGTAAATTGATCACAATATCTACATTAACCAACTAACGAACAGTTTAGCCAAAGGAAGTCAAATTACTTGTTCGAATTGGAAATCAATTCTAAAGGCAAATATGAATAACAGATATATTGAATCACCTCTCGAAATAAAGCATTAATTTGCTTCATGTCCTTGTCAGCCAAGTCTAGGAAGACCTGTGAACCAGTTACCAAACAAATATAATAATCAATTCTTAGGTTCTATAAAACATGAGTGTGCACAAATTGAAATAAATAGTCAAAAGTAGCAGAAAATAAAATGTTGCAGAGAACCAATGGTAATAAATGTACACACTTGTTGCCTGCGCTTTACAGGAAGTTGAGAAAGAACATCATGTTTAAGCCTACGAATCAGCACTGTAGCCTTCATCAAGTTGTGCAACTCTTCATGGTTACTTGCACCTTGATAAAGTCCAAAAAATCCCTGGAAGATCCATGTGATAATGGCAGCATGAATGCTCATCCATTAAAAGCAAAAGAAAAACTGGCTAATCAAAAGGATTTTATCAGTAATGAAGAGATGGCTTACACCCTTGCAATACCGGTTACCATATTCATGAACATTCTTATATACATCAGGATACAAAGCTTCCAACTACAGCACAATTTCAATCAGATTATTAAAATGTATACTCCTAAATTCCAAATACTAATGAGTTATGAAACATAAATAGACATAAAAAGAGTTACCTGCTTGAATAGTTCAATTGGTCTGGATAAAGCAGGTGTTCCACTAAGCAATAATGCATATTGAGCTTTCTGACAATTTTACAATGCTTTGTTGTCAAAGAAAGCATGAGAGAATTTGACAGAAAACTCTATCGCAGACAGTCTATACTGCAATTGAAGCTAAAACAAAATTTACTTTATATGTTTCACATATGAAGTCAGACTTCCTTTCGGGGAAAACTCTACCGCAGACAGTCTATACTGTAATTGAAGCTAAAACAAAATTTACTTTATATGTTTCACATATGAAGTCAGACTTCCTTTAGGGGAGGAGGGGAACAAGGGTTCAGAGTACTAGACCCTTTGCTGACGCTTCTGTGCACCCTCCGGACTTATTTTTTCTTTTTCTCCTGTTTAATTATCCATTCAATTCTCTCACTTCTTCTCTTATCTTTTTCCTTATATGTTTTCTGTGTCTGTTAAACATGAAATTTAGATATGGGTATACATCTGATTGTCACTTTCAAGAGTGAATACCTTTATGACAGGAAGAGAAGCAGTTGTCCTCTTTGCTTGAGCATTTTTCAGATAATGTGATTCATCAGCAATCACAACCTGAACAAAAATAGTTCATATCTAAGAGTGTGATTTATCAGTAATAATTGGAACAATGTTTTTGCCATGTATGCAGCCAAAGAATTGTAGTCCCAGACATAAATTCAGGAAAAGCTTTGATTATAAAAACACAATAATAAAAAAAGATGAAATATAAAAAATAAATACTATTTAGCCCCTTGCTCAAATCATTTTACTTTTTTCAAAGAAAAAGTATACCAAAAGGGCAAGAGGTCATAATTGAAACAAAAGAAAAAAATAATTTGTATATTGGCTATTTTTTTTTATCAGGATAGATATGCAATAGCTGCTAGACACTATGAAAATCACATGCAACCTCAAACTAATGGATACCATGTAAAAGAAATGCCATCATCATTATCAGGTAATTGATTGAACGGATAATTGAAGTCATTTTCATTTAATAACCAATAACTAATAGAATTCCCAGCCAACAGACCCAAAGAAGGGGGAAACAGTAATCACCTCCACAGCTTCCATCAATCTATATAACATTTCTGGAAGAGCAATGCACAGAAAACAATCAAACGAAGGGAGACAAAAACAAGTCTCGTATTACCAAGTAGAGAAGAGATACAAAAGAACACAGGAAACGTTAATTACTGTAGAAGCATCACCTATGGATGTGTACATATCACCCTTATAAAGGGGACCAGAAAGTATAGATACAGAGTTAGTTAGAACAGAAAAAGAAAACATACGCAAAAATGATTGCAAAAGTCTGCCGCTCCAACAATAACTACAAGACACTCCACCATTGGACGGCTACCAAGAAAGTGTTCAGTACACAGGTTACAATTTCTATTTAACAACCCGTGGCCAAATAAACACACTATTTAATAGCCTAGTACAACCCTGCAGATCATAATGAGACTCAATTTACAAACATTAAATACTTCATCAAATTCATGTATTTCAAAATTTCAACACTTTGATTGCAATAATATAAAGATGACTTCCTCTATTCATCGTACCCAGCCTTCAAGAAATGGTTAAAATCAAATACTGATATATGATTAAGGACATAGAAATCACAATGAAAGTCAGAAAATCGGATAACATGAAGGTACTAACCTTAAAGTCACATGTCGTAAGCAAATTCTGTAGCTTTGGCACCAACTCGTATGAGATGATGTTGAATAGTCCATTCAGACGAATGCTGTTTTTAGAACTTGAAGATACGATATTGAAACCTCCTCTATTTGATCCACCACTTTGAGGTAAGACAATCTACTTTATCAGAAAAGAATTCAGAATACAAAAGTAAATTAGGTACTTTATCAGATTAGAAACCTCGAACAACCAAAAGAATGATGTTCTACAGTTTTCTATATAAACCAAAAAAATACATAAAATTCGGTGAAGGGATCATGGATAGCATACTAGTATATCTGATGAAGGAATATTCAGCCATTGTTGAATCATCTGAAATAAAGCAAAACAGGGAGCATAAAATAAGTTTCCGAATGCTTTTTATTAAATGAAAAAAATGCAATTCTTACAGAAGCCCATTGCAAGCGCAGTGAAGATGGTGCAATTATGAGAACAGGCCACGACTCCTGAATGCATGAAGCTACAGCAATGGCCTGCAAAATGAAACACGCCAATCAATTTTTAAAAAAAAAGAAAGGACGGCCACTTTTGTAAGTTTAAGAATGAAACTTAATAAAATCTAAGGCCCTCACTTCAACCATCATCCCCTCTGTCTGCTCCCTGCCCCCCTCTTCTTCTTTTTTGGGGGGAAAAGTACAGAACAAGAAAATAACATAATTGTAGAATAGAAACATTTTACTAAAAGGGTAGATCTGAATGGTCTATTACGCCAATATCATTGGTGCATCTGGCTGGTGCCGCCAACTGACATACCAACACCCATGTGGCCCAAGGCAACAGGCCTCTTTGTGCCAAATTTGTTGCCATCTCGTCAAAATCCCATGCAAATCACCGGTTTGTATAAAATGTTTCTCTTGTGCAATTAAATGGTAGTTCTTTCTTCACCTTGTTCCTGCTTTTCCAGTTGATTTGCATCATTTTGTGTTTGTGCTCCTTTTTATCTATTTCAAGTCATCTTCTACAAATTACCAAGAGACTTTGAAATGCCATTTATTTTCCCCTACACACCTAAGCAGCTCTTGAGCAATTTCCTGAAGTTAGGAACGGTGCTTTGAGAAGAAAGGAATAAAAACCACTCCATGGAAAATTCATGTCCTCAAGTACAACCACAACCCAAAGACTTGATAAATTAAGCTTTAGTATATTTTATTTTTGAAGGTGTATTTTAGCACTCTAGGAATGGATTTTATCATCATTAAATAATCTTCTAGTCATTATTAAATATCAGTAAGCGTTCAGGTCTACAAACAATTATTTTGTAGTTCCAAACAGTGATTTGGTTTGATTGTGCATAGCTTTAAGTGGATAGCGACCATGGCAGCATATTTCTAATATTTTTATTATCATTATCTTAATTATTTTGCAATGTAACTGTTATCTAATATTATTTGCTAGGAGAAATAAGTCTTTTATATTGGCTGCTGACCATCTAAAATTTTTGTATATGAACCTTTTTGGTCAATTAGGTGATTATATTTTGTGAAATACGACAGAAGCAATCATTTTACAAGAATTTCTACTAGAAATCTGATGTATTTGCATTTCAAAAAATAACGAACGAGTACAAGAGAAGACGCCACAGGAGAAGGCCTTCCCAAGTCAGAGTACATACTCTAGACCCACACCACACTGCAACAATAAACTTCCACACCCCTACATCATTCTTCTCCTCGTAAGTGATAGACTAGGTATCAATTTCTCTCTCCATTACTAAGTTTACATTACCTGCCTAGATGATTCTATATGGGCCATAAACATTGAGAGGCTTCCCCATAGAGGTTGGGAACCTATCATATTTTGATTATGATGAATGAAATTCCATTATGAAACATGGCATTGAAACTTTCAACATGGGAAATGACCTTGGTTTTACTGAGTGATTTTCTATAACGTATTTTTGGGATGTCCATGTTAGATCATGTGACCATTAGCAAGTTATAATCCAGGAAGGACTATCTGTACAAAGAGCCACCAGTGTATAGACAAAGCGACCAACAAGATGAAGTTGCTCCAAGTGAGATAAGATTTTGTTGACATACTATTGTTATTTCTAAAATAGAGTATTCATTAGATGAAATTGTCCCCATGTGGATTGTCAAGAGAGGGTTATCAGTGAGACAACCAACTCAATTTCAGCTCTAACATGAATGATCCTTCTTGAATTGGGACTAGGTCTAACTCAACACCAAAAGCTATTTTATGAGAGAGGATTGAAAGCCTTTATAAGCTTTTAACCCTATGTATATATTAAATGTTAGACCTCAACAATTCTTATTTATTTAATTTGTTGATTTCCAACTTTTGCCATTTAACATTTCATTTTGGCATTTACTTCTTTAATTGCAAAGTGTTTAAACGTTGCTTCTTTAAAAAATTTGATTAATTAATTGGTTTCTATGCACGTATTTTATTGAGACTATTCAGTCATCTAGTATATATCTCTGTCACTAACAATGAAAAAAATAAAAATAGAGCTCTGTTGGGCTCCTCCAACATGCTCATGGATATTGTTGTGCCGCACAGCATCCATCTCTATATCATTTTTTCAGTCAGATTTCTATGTAGATGAGTAGTAAGCTGCTGACAGTTGGAAATCATTCTAGCAATTTTGTCAGACCTCCCTTGTTTTGGTGACAATTTTGATTTTATTTTTTATCTTGAACATCCTCCAATCAAAAAGGTTTTGGTATTATGAAACACCATTACCTCCTACGAACATTATTGAATTAGATATGTGATGCCCGGATTCTGGCTAGTGGTATATGTATTTTGGCAAGTGTTTATTTTGGAAATAGACTTTTTAGAGGAGACTGCCAAATAAGTGTTTCAATTAGCTTAGCCTAAGCTCCAGTCACAATTAAATTTGGTCGTTGACACAGAAGTCAAGAAAAATTAAAGGTAGAACACTTATCTAATATGGTAGTCTAATTGAATAAATATTCCATACTTCCCTTGACACCTTGTTTGGATGAGGAATGAAATAAGGAGAAAAGAAAATAGACGGAACAAATAAAAGGAAAGGGTTGAAAAGATGTATGGTTTGATTAAACAGAAATAAAAAAGGAAAGATGAGAAAATTATCTCCATTTGATTAGATAAGTGGAAAAGAATGTATTAAGAAACTTTCTACAATAATAAATTCTACATTCATACTGGTAAATAGGGAGTTGCCAGTCATAACAATTAACAACCAAAGAAAATATCATAACTCTGACACAATACACAGCCCCAAATTACAACAAATGGATGTTACACACTACTACACCAGTGCTACTGTGACTGTGATGTTATTTATGTGTAATATTGTTATTTAAGTTAGAGATATTACTGTGTCATTAAGGATGATTTCTATCGTGAGTCAATTAACATTTAAGACACTGAGATGCACTCTTTTATTTACAGAAGAAAAATAGTTAACCAAATTTATGACCCGACAATAGATAACATTTTATTTCCACCACAAACAATTGTATGTTTGTTTTAAAGAAGCAAAACGCTTTGATGCACAGTGCAAACATGGAAATAATTTAATTTTAGACAGTGAATTACTTGCAATGTTTTCCCCAGTCCCATTTCATCTGCTAAGAGAACACGCCCCCCATGCTGCAATATAAACCTGAAAACAAATAATAAATAATAACTAAAATGAATGCATGAGAGGAAAAAAACAAATAGACAAGGAAAATAAAAGACAATAACTTTACTGATCCATATTTATGAGAATAGTGAGGGAGAAAAAAGTGAACAGGTCACTACATACCTAACACCTTCTCGCTGAAATGGCAATAGCTTTGATTCAATATAACTAGGGATCTTGCAGTAACGATCTTTAAGAAAAGCAGCCAAAAATAGCAACTTCAGAAATTTTCATAAAAAACACAAATGTAGACCTAAAGTCTTGCAACCTAGAAAAGAGAAAACAAATTGATAACGAAAATATTCAGTATATACCTTGAAGATCTGGAACTGCAGAAGCTGCAGCAATGGCACGTTGCACCAAGGGATCTAAGTTTTCAACCTGTAAAATTATTTAAATAAATGAAGAAAACTAAATGATATAAAGATGAAGTTAACCAACAAAATAATGTCAAAAAAACAAGAAACTTAAACACAAAAATCGAGTACACAAGCTTACTCTAGGATAACATGTTTTTCTCACTCAATGAATAAACATTTACAGAATCAGTGATCCCAGATCCAACCTTTGAATCTCCTAGTCCTATTATTCACATAGGATGGTTTACTTTTCCAATAATCTATTTTTCCATTATTAAAACATCCAAGGGTTAATAAAGAGGGTTGCACAAGCAGAAGAAAGTTGTAATTGGCAACAGGCAAAATGGCGAAAATGCCTTGAAACAAATATAAATTAAAACAAAAAAACGGAAACCGAAAAATTACATTACAATTCGGGGCAAAAAGATACATCATGGATTTCCTCAAATCTACACAGAAAATATTTGAAACTCATGTCCACTATTTTCTCTCCAAATAAAATAATTCAGAAGAAACACATAAAAAACCAATTAGCCAACAAAACGAACAAGGAAGCTAAAAAAAAATACCACTTACTATCTTATACTCAAAGAGCCAGTACAATCATCAAATGACGGGACGGTTTTTCTATGATAATCAGAAGAGTGACACAAGCCCGCAAGCCCTCCCTCACAAATGATGGCACTGGTATCAGTCTTACTATTGATCCAAGACTCATACTCAAGGTAAAAAAATTATTATGAAAAGGAACTTTGTGTATGTCAAGGTTGTTTCTCTCATTATGGTAAATAGTAGCATACTACTAACATCAATTTCCTAACTACAAAGAAAGGGAAATAAGGAAGCATACCTGAACATTATAACCTGATACTTCTCCAAGAAACTTCTCCGCCTCCGACAAGGAAGACAGTGGGAATACCCATAACCTGCAGGCTCAACGTTTATATGGCTAAGGCAACAAAGTAGCCAATCCAGAAAACTAATACATACTCACACTAGTATGCAGTGGACAAACAAACAAATTGGATGAAGGGTGGAGAAACATACCGTTCCTTTGCATTCCAAGAAGATTTAGAGATTTTTCGAAAAGCAGCAACTACTACCTGATGCAAAACAAAGCCCAAAGCATGAGCCCGGGGCTCTACATTGACACTTGTATATGGTCAAACAAAGACAAAGGCATGTTTGTGAAGGATTCAAAATTGAATAAGAAAATCAATACTTCTGCAAGTAGTTTAGTCAGTAAAACCTGGTCATATTGAAATTTTGCTGCAATATTTCCACTGGAATGAAGAAAAAATTTGACTGAAAACTTTACCAGTCCATTTTTGGATTGTTTGTCTGCAACACATAAAGCCGGATAAACAAAACAAACACCCACAAATCACCATCAACATAACAAATTACAGCAGGCAAATAGAAACTTTCAAAGACAATTGAGCATAATGTACCAATAAGAAATGGTTGATAAAAAATTAAAAGAAAGAGATAGAAAAGATAGACGGCCATAGAGAGAAAATAAAGGGTGACTAAGTAAATGGTGCAAGAGACGGTAAGCTCACCGTTGTCTGTCCCTGTCCCTGATTTCAATGACGTGGGCAATGCTCTTGCTCCTTGAGACGAAGCACCAACCTGGATTGGAGCAATAAAACTAAGACACAAAGCAATGTTCCTACCCAAAAAAATGTCATATATACTTCATAACTTCATAATTCATATAAATAAAGTAAAATACTAGTTATATCAAACAGCTTGGGCTTCTTCTTCTGGGTTGCTTAAATTTAAATGGGACATAATATAGGCATGAAAACTTAACATCAAAACGACTAAGTTAACCTTGACATACCAAAAAAAAAAAAAAAGAAGTACCCATAACACTTAAATTAACGGCAATGAGAAAAGATAATAACTTTACAGTTTGGGGACGCGAATTGGGAAGGGGGTTTGATGGGAAGTGATTCATTGTTGCAGTTGAAGAATTGTGATGTTGGTGTGGAGAAGAAGGAGGAGGAGGGTTGCGTAGTTGAGCAATCTTCTGGAAAGCGTCTCTTTCGAGGGAATCGAGGTCCTCTGCACTCAAATCCCAGTCCTCCACATCCATGGATGCTGTAGCTGTGCTATGCTTCCTCTCTGTCTCCCAAATCAACCAAATCCCTCTCAAAATTCAAAACCCGCTCTGTTTTCTTTCCTTAGAAACATGAAAATGGAAACTTTTCTTCCGTTTTTGACCAGGGTCCTTCGTTTGTATTCAAAATTCCAATGTCCAGATTTTTTTTTTCAAATATACAAGCTTAAATACTTTTTTTTAATAAAAAATAATGAAAAATATTTGAATTTTATTTTTATAAATTTGTCTTTTTTAACATAATACAAATTGCAATACCAAATAATATGATTCTAATTTCAAATTTAAAATAGAACTAAAATTACATGTATAACAACTATTCATAATCAAAATATGGTATAACTAATAAACAAGAAAAAAAATAAAAAAGTTAAATCATAGATTTTGTAAAATATAGAAACTAAAAATATAATTAAGTAATTTTTTAATAATTTCAATGTATATTTATTAACTATTGTATTCCTTTTTATTTAAAGTATTTTAAAATTTCCACGTTTCTTGGAAAATTATTTTACACATTATTTTATTTATTTGTTTATTTACTTTTAACAGAGACATAAACGTAATTTGACTTTGTAAAATGGTTAAATGTGTTTTTTAATCAATAATTTAGATGTCAAATTTAAATTTGTATTTATTTGAAACTGTAATATATTTTAGTCTCCAAATTTGAATATTGTGTTTGTTTATAGGGATTTGTTGATTAAGAGGATAAATGAGAAAGGATAAAACTTGTTTGTTCCCGAAGATTAAATATGATTTGTTTAAATGGATGTGAAAGATAATGAGATATTCTCATCTTTACACAAATGAAGATGAGAGAGAAAGATAATCTAGTATATACACATTTACCTAAACGTCCATCTAATTTGTTTAGATTCAAACTTAACAAGTATGTTTTTATTTAAATGTACGACTTTTTAAAATGTATTTTGCATTTTGCTTTATAAACATGAATCCTTAACTGTGAATGTAATAATGTATTTTGCATTTTGCTTTATAAACATGAATGCAGCATGTATCTACATTCGTTAACCTGAGAGATTTCCTACACTCCTAAAATCTACATGATGGAGTCAGTGTCATTGCAAACCTACATTGTTGACCAAAGGTGGGTGAGGTTATATCCAATACGCTATTAAAGAGAACAAGTAAAAAAGTCTCAATTCTTTTCTTTTCAATACTAATATTTCTCTATTAAAATAATTATAAAACTGTATTTAAGGAAAAAATGTCGTAAACAAAATTTCTCAATATTAATATACATTTATTAAATTAATTATGAAATTATATTTAAGAAAAAAGTGGCTATTTTTTCTAATATTAATATACCTCTACTATTAGAATAAGTTGTATAACATAACATAATGACTAAGGGTGATCGAAAGTCTTTAGATAAGTATTATTGTTTAATTAAAATTATTTAAGTATTATTATTTAAATTATGAACTTTTAAGTAATGTACTTTCTATCAATGTACTTTCAATTAATTTTGTTTGATTTCTTTTCCAATCTCACGTTATGTACTTATGCAAAAAAAAAAAATTATTTTTATTTATATATATATATATAAATTAACAACTAAATTATTAATAATAATTATTATTATTATTATTTTTATTAGACCTTGTGGATAATTAATAATAATATTAATTATATCTATAATATATATATATATAACAATATTTTTTGTTATTTCAGTTTTATCTTTAATTATTTTATAAATAATTTATCATTAATTGTTCTTCTAAAACCTTTTTTTTATCTTTAACAGTTATTTAAAAAAAATGCATATTTTTTTTTCTAATTTTACATTTAACAACTATTTTAAAAATTAATTATATATCTTTAATTGATCTTAACTCAATTTTTTGTAAAAAATAAAAAATACAAATACAAACGCGCTGTGTTTTCACTAGTTAATCCCTGAATTTTGACCTAAAGTTGGAATTCGTCCTATCGAAAACGTCAATATATTTTGGTTCCTAAACTTTTAAAATAAATTAATATAATTCTTTTAACTCAATTACTTATAATTTTGTTTGAAGTGTCGAACATAGTTCTCAGTAGATATTGATTGAAGAATATGTCAAATAGTGTAAAAAACTTCAATACTAATATGAAAAGCGTTTGACACATAAAAAAAAATTAACATAATTGGGTTAAAAGGACTATATTCATTCATTTATAAAGTGTAAGGACCAAAATATATTGAAGTTTCAGACATGGACGAATTCCAATTTTAAGTTAAAGTTTAGGGACTAAAAACATTATTAACCCTAATAATAATGACATTACTAATGTAATAATAACATTAAAACTAATAAATAATAATAAATGTAATAATAACATTAAAACTAATAAATAATAATAATATAATAAACTAGCATAAACACAGACGCGATCGCGCCTGTGTGTACGTATTTTTTGAATAAGTTAATAAACAAAATAAAAATATATTTATAAAAAATAAAGTGAAATATATGGAGAAATTATGAGAAAAATAACTGTTGAAAAAAAAAGGAAATAAGTAAATAGTTTTATAAAAACTTGTAAAAGTAATCGTTGTTTTTTAAAAATTTAATAAATAATTAAGTTATAAAGGGTAAAGTTAGAATTATGAAATGTGAACACAAAAGATGGAATCTCCTTTATATATAGTCATAGATAACAAGAAGCACTCCTTTATATATGATTAAATTGGACGTCGATTTTGATATTGCAGAATTAAAAATATAATAAGCAATATCAAGAAGCACAATATTAATTATTTTATCATTTAATTTTGAAAAAGTTATATTATAAAAATGAAATGGAAACATTAATATATTTATTGGGCTACTATGTATATTAAGTAATTAATTTATATAAGGTAAATATGTTATCAACCTTGCTAATTGTCTTTTCATTAATCTGAATATTGTTGTTCCAATATTAATTGTTCGAAAAACTTGTAATCTTAAATAAACTGCAATATGCACTTTTTTATAGAATTTTCAAAGTATTTGTACTTTGGACAAAATAAAGAAAAAAATAATAATAACTCGATAAATGAAGAAAGAAACCGGGTTTAACAAAAACTTAAAAAAGAAACATAAAAAAAATAATACAGTAGATATGGATAATGATGCCAAAATTAAATAAGGTGTCATTTTTTTTATAAAATTAAACTAAAATTGTGATATCTCATTTAATAAATAATTTTAATAAATAAACCATCACATATCTATAACAATATATAAAGGGGATTCCCCTTTTTGTGTCCACTTTTCAAAATACCGATTTTACCCTTTAAATATAATAATTTATTAAATTTTTAAAAATTGACCGTTACTTTATAAACTTTTTATAAAATCAGATGCCTTTGTTGTTCTGATATATTTCACTTTATTTTTAATAAATATAATTTTAATATATATATATTTATTTAATAACATTATAATATTATCACTGCTAATAAAATATTACGTATATTTAAAAAATATACACACAGGCGCGATAGCGCCTGTGTTACGCTAGTTATAATATGAGAATCAATCTTTTACAGTTATCCAAGATATACCAAAATAGGAGTACCATAGACACAAAACGATGTCCTAAATAGAACTTAAATATTAAATACTTTGATAAAAAGATTGTTCAATAGAACAAAGAATTACAATTAAAATTGTTTTTTCAAGGAGGTGTTCCAAAAAGCAATAACTACCCCCTAGTCTAAACAACATCTCTACCATTGAAATGATTTCCAAAAATCTCCACATCTATTCACATCAAAATTTGGTGATTATTGTAAAAAGGACACAGAGTAAACAAACACAAAGAAAAAATGGCAAGTTAATTGCAAATATATATATATATATATA
>Ga0214544_1000820_pt1 | contig 60710 bp, 31 predicted proteins | sample CNSS3metaG_FD_160074 | JGI IMG/M metagenome (GOLD analysis project Ga0214544, IMG submission 160074) | Root nodule microbial communities from cowpea collected in UCLA plant growth center, Los Angeles, California, USA - CNSS3 | ecosystem: Host-associated > Plants > Roots > Nodule | place: USA... | reverse complement strand
TATATATATATATATATATATATATATATATATATATATATATATAAACATTTATGTATATTTCTCATCGATATACAAATAGTCATTTTGTTAAAGAATGTTTTGTTTATAATTTAATGCGACGTTATGTGTTTTTTCTTGTAATGTCAAAAAACAATTATTTGTTTATATATGGAGTAAGGGTGGCAATGTGGGTCGACTCGGCCCATTTAGGATCGGTCTGCACTTGGTCCGCATAATGCAGGTTGGTCCGTCCTTTGTTTATCATATTCATATTCGTACTTTGACATACACAATGTATTCTTTAAATTTTAGCAAATTACAAAAATACATAATACTTGTTTTTTCCAATCATACAAGAATTTGAAACATTAATACAAGAGTCCAGAAAAAAAATAACTAATATACACAAGTATAAGTTTTTTTATGCAAGTTTGTTGACCCGCCCACGCGGGCTTCGGGCGTTTACAGGTCGAGTCACTACGGGCTTGCGGGTCAGCCATTGCAAGCTTGAGGGCTAGCCCGCACAAGCTGCAGGCTTCTACAGACCAGGCCATTGCGGACCTATGAGTTCACTATCCTAACCCGCCTTGCATTATTTTTGCGAGCATGCGGTCAGCCCGACGGGCTAGACCCATATTGTCACCCCTAATATGGAGTGGACTCGAGTTCCAAAATTTTATGAATAATTTTTTTCACAAAAAAAAATAATGTTTTTTAATCTAACATTATATTTTAAAGAAATTTTATGATGTTATAATTTTTATGGTCTTTTGTTATTAATTATTGTTATTATATCTAGAATTTTTATCATTAATTATTATTATTATTATTACATATTTTATATATATATATATATATATATATGCTATGTATGGATATAGACATTTTTTACCAGCAAATCATTCTATTTTAATGCACATAATTAATCATATCTTTATTTAGTTTTATTACTAATAACATAAATAAAGTTACATAAAAAAACATAATATATTAGATTACGAAAAATAGTTGTAATTTTTTTATAGAATTGTTTCATATGAAGCTGCATGTCATGAAAGTAAATCATCAATTTCTTCGGTCCTTAATGATCTATGATCTATATACTCAACTAGTTTATTTAATAGCTAGCTTATTTAATAGAGGAACCCAACTAAAAGCTAATGAAAAATTATGTTTTCTTTTTTCTTTTTTTTTAGGTGATTTGCATGTGTGTTCCTTTGCAAGTTGCAACCTACCCAACACTTGGGACATTCACAACCTCATCTATCTTTATGTTTCCCTTTCCACACTCCAAAAGAAGATTATTCATAACAATAGTCCCTTTCCTTTACCTAGCTGTGCTCAACCATAAATTCACTCATCCCACCAAAACAATTTTATCTGACCTAAAAAACTTCAAACACAATCCTAAAATGTAAGAACAGTGAAGTACATCAATACTAACAATAATTGTAAGAAGTTTTCCACACACGCTTTTTCTGTCCCCTAAATTACAGTTCTTACAATGCCCCTTCAATCTCCTCAAAAGCTACGACTAAAGGTTATACATATTTTCTTTCATTTAATTAATTACTTATTTAAGATAAGGATAAGGTTGCCTCCCTTCTATGTCCTCCCACTTGGTCACAGAAATTAGGTCCAATAAATATATTTAGAGAGAAGTCAAATTATTTTAAGTAATTTTACAAAAATATTTCATTTTTTTATTCAAGATATAAATCAGTCAAAGTTGTTAAATTGTTTTGAATAATTACTTGAAAAGTACTCTTTCAATTACATGATGTATGTGTATATATATTATATTTGGAGTTAAGTTGTAAATATTTAATGTTCCAAATAAATTAACAACCAAATATATATATAAATTGATTAATATAGTATGATGAGCACCACCCATCATTATCAATTGTTGTCCTTTCAATTTAATATATATATATATATATATATATATATATATATATATATATATATATATATATATATATATGAAATTTCATCACTTTCTCCATTGACACATAACACTGTTATGTTCCACACAGAGCAGCCCAAGTGGGTTTCGTTTACTCAACCATTGCTTTCTACTTTGTGACATAGGTATCTAGTTTAGGTAAAAAATATAAATAGTCTAAAGCGTGAAATTTTAATACAAGATATCTTTTTCAATGGTTAACTAATTAAAATTTATTCTGCATTTAACTTTTAAATATTTTCATATAATTTAACCTATCTCAGTATTCTCCATTTGATCATAGACTATTTATTTTCATCCGTAAGCAAAAATATATTATTAAATGATAAAAGAAGAAACAGAAATATATAATATAGGGTCAGAAAAGGGTTGCTTCTAAATAAAGGAGTCTCTCCATAACGTTATATAAATACCATTATATTGATTTTTCCATTTTAACCCCTTATAATTTGATTCATTTATATATATAAAGTTTACTAAAGTAGTTCTTGTGTATGGAAATTTTACCTTTATGTTTGATGATCTTAATATACATAACCAATAATATGAGTCTAATCTGTAAATTATTTTGTAGTTTGTGTGTAACAATATTTTATTCTAGAAATCAAACATAGGATCTTAAGATTTATGATTTTTAGATATTTACGTGCATAAATCATAATAGTATAATATGATACTAACTTTAATTCAAGAGAGATCCAATAAAAATACATTCTTTATTTTTGGTCTTCAACCTGCTTCTTTTTCTAATCTATATATTTGTCTTCGTTACTCTTCTAAAACTCTCTTTCTTGATGACTTATTGTAAGGGAACTTTATTTTATTTTATTATGATTTCCCATAATAACCAATAGGTTTTTATATTTTATTAAATCACAATTCGGTCCATCATAATATTTAAAATGAGTCGTATAATAGAATTAATTCGTCAATTAATTCTAACATATTCCACACAAGAAATTAATGCGACTTCAATCTAGAACTTTTAAACAATAAATTTATGGATTATTTTTCTCCTATAGTACTCAACTAAACTTTCTTATCTTTATTTATTACTTATTCTTGAATTTTCTAACAAGAGTAACTCAACTTAATTTTTAATTTATTCTTTATAACACATTCCATAGTCAAATTAAGAAAGTGTAAAATTCAACTAAAGAACTTTGCTTCAATAGAAAATAACTAGGAAATTTAAATATATAAAGAACAAATTAAGAGCTTCGAACACATATAAATTATATATGCTTTACTTTTTTAAAATTATTATAAAATTTGATTATATTTTACATGGCTATTTATAATTGAAGAATAATATACTCAAATGTTTACTATTCTAATAAGTTTATGTACGTTCAAGATGAATTAAATCTTATTTGAAGTGAATTATTGACTAGTTATACCATTGATTATTTTTCTGCCTTTCAATCTTCTAGTGTAGGTATAAAAATCAAATGGCGGTTACAGATAAACGATAACGAAATGATTTCATAATTAAAATCAAAATTGAATTGGAATGAAATAGCGTAAGCGTTGAAGTGGGGTACATAAGAATTATATTCAACTAAAACACATTGTTGGTAACTTTTGCAAATACATATTTTCCAATTTATTCCATTGTCTTTGTACATGAAATCAATGCATCAAAGTTAACCTGCAAACATCAAAATTATTAAGTAATCATTTTATAAAACTATAAATAATATTTAAAAACTGAAATTTAATTTGTTTAAATGAGTTATTACAAATTAATTACAATTTTTTCACTTGCCAAAAAGACAAACAAAGTGTAATAACAACTATAAATAAAAAAGGGAACTACACATTAAATTTTGAAAAATACAAAAAAACAAAACAAAACTTTTAACTATTTTACATAAATATATTGAAGTTAATTATGGTTAGTCTTAAAAAAAGATTAATTTTATTAGAAAAAAAAACATAAACTTGAATTCTTTTAAAATATTCGGGATTACAATATCCTTTTTAGTATTATTATATAAATTTGACAAACATAATTTTTAGAATTAGTCATGATATAGAGCTTTAAATTTGATACTAAAGAATTCAATGTAATCTTTTGAGTTTTGTCACTCTCCTCACTTAAAAGCAAAGACCTCAAAGTAAAATCGCAAAAGTTAATTACGTAACTTTCTTTTTTCCCTATTATATATATACTCACATCAACAAATATAAATAAGCACAATTCACACTCTTATTTCTCTAATAGTCCACACCTGGAAGCAGAGGTTAGTATATAAATTGCTTATTTTTTTATGAACTTCAATGAAAAGTTTGACAAAGAAAGCTCCAAAAAAACAAACTTCACCTATCAAAGTCTAAATGCTTATATTATTCTAAAAGCTTGTCACCGATATCTATACACGAGATGTTCTCCTGTTTGTATAAAAAATTACTACAAAATCTACTGAATCCGAAGCTTCTGAAAAGGACAAAAATGGTTGGAATTTTTAAGTACCAAAGCTTTCAACTGTGGCATAAAAACATTGATCATTGCTGTTCATCTGCTGACTATTTAAATGTGTAACAATATTTGGTTTGGTTGGTAACACACAGGCGGATGTTTATGGGGCAAGAGGGCTGTGGCCCCAAAATTTTTTGAAATTTTTTAAATGTGTATATAGAAAGTTTTTAATATTTTTTGAAAATTTCAAATTATATATGTATAGTATATATTGAAAATGGATGGAAATTAAAGTAGGTATTTTTTTATTTTTTTATAAAGTATAATATTTAATTTTAATAAATAATAAAATATAAAATTGAATAAAATAAAGAATAAAATTATTTATTAAGATTTTTTTTTTACATTATCTATTGAGTTTCAAATTGATTGTACTCATTTTTCACTCTCACATGTTTTTTTTTTTGAAGAAAAAAATAAGTTAGACACAAACTTGGTATTTTTTTTTCCTTTCATTTTTCATTTGTTGTCTTCCATTCTTGAAAAAAAAATAGGCAAGTGAGTCTTATCTTACTTGATAAGTGGGCAGAACTTATGGGTCAACATGGCCCACCACGGGTTCAGGCTAAGTTGGGTTGAATTCTTTTTAGAAATTTCAGTGCGGTTTAATTTTTAACCCAGTCCACCAAGAACCCGGCTCACCCTGGTTGAATCCGTGGTGACTGGGTTAGCTCACCAACCCACCTACAGATAAAGGGTTACATGATTTTTTTGTATTTGGGTTGGGTTAGAGTGTTTTGGGTTAACAAATGCAAACCTAATATTTTTGTGATTTTTGTTTATATTTGGGGTTGAACATTATTTTGGATTGTATTAAAGTTTATTTAGATTTTAATCACAATTATAATTTAGTTTTTTTACTGAAGAAAAAAATGTTTTTTTTCTTAATTAAGTGAGTCAATGTGTCAACCCGTTTAACCCACCAACCTGTGGTGGGCTGGGTTGGGTTCAAATTTTTTTGGCTCGCTAATAGGTGAACTGGTTGGGTTGGCTCACTAGGTGGCCAACCCGTGGTGAGTCAGCCTAGATCGGACCAAGTTATCCGTGTTGACAGCTCTAAAAAAAGTATATTGATGAACAATCAAATAATAGATTCATTTTTTAAAGATAATAAAAGGAAAGTTATATGTGAAGATGAATTTATTACCGACAATATGATTATTTACATTGAAGAAAAAAAATAGCTGAAAGTTCTGGTTATAATTCAATTATTGATGAGTTCAAAAAAATATGAAAGAAGGAGAGATAATTTTACACATATGTGATTTCTTTTGTAGATATATTTATAAGAAAATATGTATTAATATTTATTGTATGGAGATACTAACCCTTGCAAAACACTAGTTAGAAAATAATTATTGATGATTGATTTCATCATTTTTACGGTGAAAACTACAATAACTAACTCTATTAATTAATTATATTATAAATTCATATAACAAGTTTTACAAAGACAAAATTACATTTTGAATTTGTAAGCAATATTTCTCTTACACAAAAAATAAACACTTTAGAATTTCTATGGTATTTGCTAAAAAGCAAGAAAAAATATCTATTTGACACTCGAAAAATCTATCGGTGAAAACTTGAAAAAGGTTTGAAAGGTAGATCTTTAATTTTTACAAAAAAGAAAAAAATCTCTTTGAAATTTCTAACAACATTAAAATATACTTATTTTATTATTTAATTTATACTTTTATTATTATTTTGCAAATTTTTTAGATGTTTTAATACTATTTTTGTTGGTTTTTCTATTAATTAAAACTTTTTTACATTTAATTAGATTTTAATTTTTAACATCATTAAAACATAGTTATTTTATTACTTTTTAAATTTTTATTGGTGGGCATCAAATAAAACATTAACAATACTTAGGGGCATTTTTGTCCACCAAATAAAGTAAATGTGCATTAATGCTAACTAGTGCCCTAAGGATACTGGTTAAGGATAATTAGTTTGCATTGGTTCCTTTATTTTTATATTGAAAGTTAAAATAATTAAATACATTAATAAAGATAATATAAATGCATATAACAAATTTTATAAAGACAAAGATACCTTTTTAAAGTTTTATACAATAACGTCAGAAGAATGACTTTGGAATTTTTAAAAAGTCTATAAAGAAAAAGAAATATCCCTGGTGACACTTCAAGAGTCTCAGAGTCTCTGAGAGTGAAAGTTTCATATTGAAGATCGTAAACCTTTGAAAGATGTGTCTTTAAGTTTTGCACACAAAAAAAAAAATCATTGATGAAATTATTACAATTTTTTGTGGAAAAATTTTGTCTTTCTACTACTCCTTCAAATTATTTTTCTTTTTTTGTTTTGATGTAAGGAAAGGATAAGAAAGAAAAATGCTTTTGGAAATGCAAATTTCAATCCGCTGTTTCACTTAAAAGCTTAGGTAATTAAATTTTTTATATTACTAGTTTTATGTATTTATAATTAATAATTTCATATATTTAAATATTTTTTATTTTTTTAATACAGGAGATTTTGTTAAGCTAACAAGAATGTTGGAAAAGATTATCAAGAAGTCAGATAAAGGAAATTCGATCAAGTCCCAAATTGATACTTTAATTATTTTTTTTATAAATTTTTTAGATATTTAACACTATTTTTTCTTCCCTAGTTGTTATGTTAATTTAAACTTACTTATTTTTAATTTTCAACAACGTAATTATTTTATTATTTAATTACTTTTTTAACTTTTGTTTATGGGCATTTTTATCTTTTAAATAAAATAAGATTGCATTAATGGTGATTAAATCAGATTTAATTTAATATTACACTTATTTATATATTCTTTATAAGATTCGATGCATATTAATTATCTTAACCAGTATTCTTAGGACACTGATTAATAAGACCCTTATTTTAATATTATAGTTAACTATGAAATTAAAAATAATTTAATACGTATTAAATATTTTCAACTTAGCATAATTATATAAATATATATATTTATATATATATATATATATATATATATATATATTTATAATTGTATTATTTTAGCTCTAAAAATTATTGACCAAGATCATCTCCACTAATAACACACTAACACAAATAGTGTTAAATAAGTAGACTTATTCATATTTTTCAACAGATATTTTAGTATTTTTGTGATATATATCAATTTCTTTATGTTTAAGTACAAGTAAAAAAATATCATACCGATATACTTTTTTATTCTTAATTCAAAATTGATTTGTTTTCTGTTCGTACCTCTCGTGTCTGTTTCACGGACAAAGTTAGTTTCCATTATATATCTAAAGTTATTTATGGTTGCTTTATTTTCATTCTTATAGTGGTTATAGTTAAAAGTTGGTTTTAAAGAGCCTCATAATAATTAATATTTCATGTTATCTTTCCAGAAATATTTTCCATAATTTTAAGTTTGAATATATTTATTAAAATTAAATCATATAAAAAACGGGTAATCTTTATAATTTAATTCTCGTAAATTCTTCTAATATACATGCACTCAAGTTTGAAAAGTTTGGAAGGATCAACCTTTATTTTTCATCTCCCTAATTTTATTATAGAAAGAAAGTGAATTGTATATATGGTATAAAATCACTAAAATTATTGGGGAAATAAGAGAGTCCACAACTAAACATATACAAGGTACCAAAGAGAATGTAAAGATATTGTTACTGTTATAGTACTTCAAAGTATTTTACGAGTTTGTTTACTAGAGAAGAAAATCTTCAAATGTGACAAAAGAGTAAATCTTATAAATTCAATGAATATTAAAGATACCATACTAAAAGTATTGATGATAATTGATTTAAATAATTGAAAGTTAAGTGTTTCACATAAAACCCTAAATGAGTTAATCAATAGTTGATGTTAGTTTTGGATTTTCTATAAGAAAAAAAGCTAGTCAACCAACAACTTGGGAAATGCAAAACACTAGTAGATAAAGTAAGAAGAATTCAACAAAAAGAAAGATACGAAGACAAACATGCTTAGTAGTAATCCATAAAATGAATTAACTAAAGGTGATGTTTTATATCATGGAAATGAAATCAACAATATCATAGTTAAAGGAGGGCCTCCGTATATACGTCAATTGTTACAAACACAAGAAGTAAAGGATAAAATTTCAAATAAGATATATAGTTTCGATGTTATTAAGTTGATAAAATATTTGGTATTTTATTAAGGTATAAGTTAACAAAGTAATGATCATTAGTTACCTACCTTGTAATAGAAAAAAGCTAAAAAAATAATAAGTATCATCATGAATAAAAGTATTGAAAGTAATGTTTGTATTCGATTCAAGAATGTTATCCAAGAAGCAATAGTACATAAACGCGGTAAAGGACGAATGATAAAGTCAATGCATCCAAGCAGCCAGGTATAGATAAAAGTTTAAATAGTTGACTTTAGGATCAAGGAAGAAGAACATATTTTGTCTTTTACTTAAAAAAAGTGATAGTTGTGTTTTATTTCTGTTTCGTAATTTTAATAGGAAAAGTTTCTTTCAATATATTATTTTATTTAAGTTTGTTATTATACTTTTTCTTTTACTTGGTATTCTGGCACACACAATAATCTTACATCGTTTAGAAGTTAAGGTCAAGAATAATTTAATGTAACTTCATTCGATACTTTTGAGATGTCTTTTAAGAACAAAATCGTTACAAGACTCCAAAGTAGACAAAACCTCTGAAATGGTGATTGACCTTAACGATATTATCTCAACGAACTTGGGATCAGGACATTACAATACCTTGGATGTGGTTATTGACCTTAAAGATGTTATCTTAACGAACTTTGGATGACGTCGTCTGTGGGGACGAAAACTTCCCTAGTCCTTGACTGGGGGCTTATTCCGGTACACAAAATATCTCACATCGCTTACGATTTGAGATCAAAGACAATTTAAATGCACCTTCATCCCTTAACCCTCTAGGATACCTTTTAAAGAAAAAACCGTGACAAGAGCTCTAAGCTTTAAAGTGGACACGATTTCATGGGAGAAAATAAACAAACCAAAGTCATCTTTGTCATGCATGACTTTTATGTGATAGAATTGAAGTCATGTACGTAAACATGACTTCTTTAATATAAAGTCATGAATCTCAAGCATGACTGTTTATTTTTTTCTAAATCAACTTGTTTTAGTAATTTCTTTAACAAAATTACACCAAAATAGTAAAGAAAGATAGATAATTCAATGGGTTTGTAGCTTCGTCATATCTATTGCTTAACTTTCTCATTTTTACTTAATGAGAGACTTATATTCACACATAGATTCCTAACAATTTTCTCCTCAAGTTTGAGTTTTTTTCACATTTGTACTATACCTTCCCACCTTCCAAGTTGCAAAAAAAAAAAAACACAAAAGTATTATTACAATAAATATAACTCCAAATAACAAAGAGGTGGGGTTTAAGTCTAGTAAGTGTGTCGGGGTATAATAGGTTGGTTGAATCTAGATGGTTGTTTTGAGAGAATATGAAAAGAGCATATCCTTATTTTCTACCTGATAGTAAATTTTCGAGGATGACAATATTTCTTGTTGAGGAGAATGATAGAACCTAGAAAATGGCTTAAGAGCAATGGTAATTTTTATAAAAAGAGAACAGTGTAATAATTTAATAATAAAAAGTTTAAGCTATATAAAACTTTCTAATAGTTGAATTTAATTTTATATAAAACTGACATCTCTTTAGAAACAATTTTCTAGAGTTCTCTACATTTTCTCTATGTTTTTTTATCTCCTTACTCATCTATTTGAGGATTAGAGACCGCCTCTATGATCAGGGCATCGAGTTCTACAAAGATAGCCAATCATTTTCTCCTTTTTGAGTAAGTTAGTTTTCTATCTTTTTTCTAGGCTCAATATGTTTTTCCTATGTAGGCTTTCTTTGTCTGCATGTGTCTTTAGAGTCATCGAATGTGAGTATCTACTGATAAGTGATCATAATGATATGATTTGATCATTCTTGTGGTGTTTCTATACGTAGATAAAACATCATACGAGTTTGAAGATGATTTGGGGTCTTATAACAATTTTCAATTGTTTTACCAATTGAGCGAAGCTAATTTTAACTTTTACATGTTGAGCTTTGTTTTAATTGTTTGCTAAGAATATAATGATGTGTGATATTAAGCCTTTGATTATTGATTATTTTTATTTGTGCTAATTGAATGGTATGTTAAATACGATAAGCCTGGTTGTAATATGTGATATAATATATTAAAGTTGTGATAGATGATGTTATGGTATGCTTGGTGATCCTAGATTGTGGAATTTATCTTTTAGTGGAGAATGATGTTTAAATATGTAATTTATATGCAATTGAATTGAGGGAGGCATGAAAACTTTGGTTTTCATTGTTTTAGGAATGCCTTTGTATGATCCTTGAATTGAGTAATCTAACACTACTTGAGTTAAAGCACATAGATTTTCTAAGTATTAAGAGGTCTTTTAAGTGAGGATTAACTTAAGAGATGTTACATTACTCAACCAAAGCTTAAATAAGGAGTTTAGTATTTTGATTTACCGTTGGGTGCTACTTTCCCGGCATTAAGCACCACCTTATTTTCCTAGTCTAAGTCATCTTGGAAAAAAAAATATTTTTGTTTCGTTAACCGTCAGATCGAGCTGAAATTTTGTAATTGGTCCTACACATATTGTTATTTACTTTGTCCATTCGGATCTTTGATTGGAGGTTTGTATTTAGATCAAGTTTTCTCATAAGATTCTCGTAGTTTAAGTTGTTGACATCTTTGACCTTTGTTGCTTGTTTGGTACATAACTTTTTTCACATGTACTCAATCGAGTTTATTCTTTTTGCAGTGCATTTTTTATTCAATTATATTTAAATTTAATGTAAGAACATAATTTTTGAAGTTTTGTGGATGTTGCAATTTTATTATTTTTTAAAATCTCAAACAATTTGTACATGTTAAGGTATTGTGAATGATAAATGAGTTTGGATTAAGGTATAAGATCTTTCTATGTTATGGTGTGATGATTTAAGTTCATATGAAACGTGTGATGTAAATATTAGTTTGTTAAATCATGGTGTGAAAGTGATGACGATGTAGTGATTTCCAGGGAGGAAATCCTATCTTGTGTATTTCCTTAGTGTATGTATTGATGTAAGGATCCTGAGGTAGAGATTTCCTGGTTCTCTAATAACCATTCAAACTCATATAAAGTAGAATGAGTTATATGGTGAGAGATGCAGGAGGTCCTAGTCTAAGGGGTTTTCCATGGCCTAAGACGGGGAAGGACTAACCTTATGTGGGGTAGGGTGAAACCCATTGACAATATCTCTACAGAATAGTAGAGGTCACCCCAAGTGCATAATCTCTAAGGATCTGGTATCAATGCATGTATCTGGATAATTGAATTTAGAAGATTCTTTAATTGTATGTTAATTTCTCTATGACCATTTGAAGTGTATTGCATTGTGATGAAATTTATTTATGTATTACATGTTTATTTCTTTTGTAAATTAGCTTATCCTCTCTTGTGTTTGTGTTTTCTTGTGTTTGTTTTCTTCTTTTGCAATGATCATTGGTGCTAGCAAATGAGGAAGAAGGTGGTGATGTACCTAATGAGGGAGATGTTGAGACAATTGTCTAGTTTTTAGATTCTATTGTTCTTGTTAGAAAACCTTTTGGAAGACTTTATATCTCTTTTATCTCTTGTCATAAATTTCTTTGAGCAGTACATATTTATAAATATGTCATGTTATTGTGAGTATACTTTTGGATAATTGTAATAGCCTATCATAGTTTATGGATTATCTATTTCTGATTATTGATTTTGTAATATTTTATTTTAGTGGTGTTATTATATTAGAATGGGATGTTACATTTGATCCATGATCAACTTTTTAACGTCATTTTAGAAGATTCACACTCTTTTCCAGTAAAAACATGTACATTTCTCTCAATCATAATCATTTCTAATCATGAGTACTTCATTTTTACCGATAACGTCATTCACTAGTAAAATGTCTATTCTATATCGCCAAATAAACTTGATTTTGGTGTAACCATTGTCAATAAAAATATGGTGACAACTTTGTAATAAGTTTTTGAAGATATTACATCAATTGCATAATTACCCGATGTAGAAAATGGATTACATAATTGCATAATCTTCGAGAAAGATATTCATGAGAAGAAATGGATAAATATTAGTACAATTGAATATTAATATGTACAGTGGGGGATCTTGACCAAAAGTGTCGGAGGGGCCAAAGTAATATAATTTTGAGATCATTAGATTCAATCATTAGTATAATGCTTCAAAAACTGACTTCTCTAACTAAACATTTTTTATCATTAGTATAATGTTTCAAAATATGTGAAGAGGTAGAATCTATCTTGTTTTAGTCAATAATTTCCTTTTCATCACTCTTAAACGATTAATTTATTCTTTCATTCTTTATTAATATACCTTTTTTGTAAATAATACTAAAAAATAATTGATCATAATCTAATAAAAATTTGAGACACGTAATTATTAAAAGAAAAATATATTCATTATTATTAATACATAATACACTATTGTTTTTTTCTATATTCATAAAAAAAAAGAATATACAAAAAGTTCATGAGATAAAAAAATAATTTTTTTCATTATCAAGTAAAACAATAGACGAGAAAGGAAGAGGATAAATGAGAAATATAATGAGTTTATGTCTAACTTTTTTTTCTTTAAAAACAAAAAGAAGACACATGAGAGTGAGAGATTATTACAATTTGTGAAAAACTAAAAAGACAATGAAAAGGAAAATAAAAATTATGTTAATAAATATTTGGTTTAATAACTCTTTTGATTCATGTTTTTGTTTAAAAATGTTATCTCCAAATTTTTTTAGTCTCAATTTGGTTCCGATTTTTGAATTACCATAAATTTCGTTAAATTCATCGAAACAGATCAATGATCTTTTCATTAAAATTGAGACTCTTAATATGAATGATTTACTTTATTGGTGTAATTAACCTAATGCTGGTGTCAATTTTTAAATAAAAACAGGGACCAAAAGAAAAATTAAACCTTAATATTTTTATTTTTTATTATATTTTATTTTATATTTTATTATATATTTACATTAAATGTTATGTTTAAATAAAAAAAATAAAAATAAAAAATTTAATTTTTATTAATTTCTAATATATATTACCTACAATTTAAAAAATTTTAATAAATTTTAAATATATTTTTATATTATATTATATTATATTATATATATATATATATATAATCAAAATTTGGGGGGGCCAGGACCCTCCTTGCCCCCAAAGAGCTCCGCCCCTGAATATGTAGAAAAATGCAACTAGTTAGCAGGATAAGTAAATGCTTATTTACTATTTATTTTATGTCAAATCTAATAGGTAATATTTTCCTTAGAAGAGATAACTAGAAGTTTTTAATGATATGTGTAATTAAAATATTGGTTAGAGTGATAACTAAAATGTTTAATTATATATTTGGTCCTCGTATTTGTTAGATTGGTTCAATTTTATTTCCCTTTCTTTTTAGTTCAATTAAGTCCTCATTTTCTTAAAACATGAAGTCCTCATTATCTTAAAATTAGTCCAATTTGATCATTTTTATTTAAAAAAAAAACATAAATGGTCACTTCTTAGGTAATTATCGTGTTATAGTGACAATGTCACATGTCACTGCCATGTGGTCGTGCTTGTTTTTAATTTAGTCCATATATTTACAATTTTGATTTGGTTTAGTTCCAACTTAATTTTTTGTTTAAATGGAATGATTTTGGTTCCTCCTCAATTTGAGACCAAGTTAGTAATTAAGTTTAATTATAACTTACATATACATTTTAAAATAATTTGTTAGAATTTTACATAAAATCACTCCACCTAATATTCAAATTAATGTTATTTTTTACAATTTTACATAAAAAAAATCCCTAATTAAACTTATACTTTTTTTAAAAACATTAAAAATATAAAGTCACACTTGTAATTTGTAAAAATTTATATTTGTCACATAAAAAATTTAAAAATTACAAATGTCACGTTGACATTTTTAATATTTTTATGTTAACTATAACTTAAATAATAATGTAATTTAAATAAGTAAATCCAATAAAGTTGCATGTCAAAGTTTGTAAAGGGAATAAAAAATGGACAACATAAAAAAGAATATAATAAAATTAATATATGAATAAAAATAATTTCATATTAATATGTAAAAATATATTTAATATAAAGTGTATAAATTTCTAATTATTATTTTATAATCATAAAGTAGATTGAGTATCGTATACTAAAATTATTAATTATTATTTTAAATATAACAAGTAATAAAACTTTAATAAAAATATAATTTTAAGTAACATGTAACATTGTAAAATAAAATAGTCATATGTATAAATCATGTGAAGATAAAATAATTAATATGAGGATTGAATTATATATATTTTTTTCTCAAATATGATTTAACAGAATATGAGATTAAATTATATTAACTGATTTGAATAGAACGGTTTATATAAATGAAATAAAAATTTGATGAAAGAAAAAATTAAAATTCTTATTCTCAGTTAGAAAGTAAAAAGTAAAAAAAGTAATATTTTGTTGGTAGTTTCTTTCCTACCTAAATATCAATTAGTTCATTTCCTTAATAAATACTGAGGTTATACTCTTGCTTTCCTACATAAATCGTAAAAACTAAATCAAATTGGACTGCATTTGATTTCAATTTGATTTTTGAATTTTATATTAAATTTAAATTAAAAAAATACCGAATTACATTTGATTTTTATGTTTGGTTTGAGTGACTACGTAATGAAAATCAAACTGAACTCAAATATTCTTACTCTAGCATAATTGATTGAAATTTACTTTTGAACATTTAAAACTTTCAAGAACATTATTATTGGACTTCATGATAATTAAACTCATTTCTTGCGAAAGCAATATTTGATTCAAAAGAGATACTATATCCATTTGGAAAAGTCTTTGAAAATTTAATTTACATTCCTCTTAAACTTAATCTTTATATTAGGTAGATGTACCAAAATAATATTTTTAGGCTAAAATAATTAATCATTGGGTCAATTAATTATGCAATTTAGAAGATATGTCACGCCATACATATTCCAAAACCTTATTAAAAGTCTGAATTATATAATGCTGCCAATCAAATTCAATAAAAAAAATAACTGTATTCCACTAGTACCGTATACGTATATTTGTATTTTGTTGTTAAAAAATTAGAGCGAAAGTAGTTAGGCCATTAATTATGCGTCGTAACAACATGGTCAAGTATAAACGCCTCTTCATCGTGTGGAAGATTATTCAAAAATGGTAGGGAAATGGTTGACTGCGGTTAGTTAACTCTTCATTAACCCATCATCACGGCATTAACCTTAGTTGTTATGGTCCACGTGGCACTCGAGGAAACCTCCTAGTAAAGATCAACGGTTCCAGTTTCACATCGTTACCTAAACTCATTTAACCATGGTTAAGTTGGTCAATTACGAAAAAGCCTCCAAAAGAGAAGTTAATGACGAGTGCGAACCGTGCGTTAAAGACTATAAGAGAAGCCTCTGAGAGTCGCTAGGTTTGCCGAACCAACTCCTCAAAGGGGACTTAGAAGAAGAAGAATACGAAAAGTCCTTTTTGCCCTTTTTCTCTCTGTTTTCTTTTGTTGCTTATGAATGGCGAGTTCTTCCAGAACAACAAAATCTAGTGGACCAGTGCTTCGTTCTTCTCTCTCACATTCTACCAAATTCTGTTCTTATTCAACGTCAAACGCACCGTTTCGCTCGTCTTCTTCAAGCTTCTTCGACAATTCTCACTCGCACATGCCGCACCGTTCAACTTCCCCGACGCGTGTTAACGTAATCAGCACGGCGCCATCTCCCTCCGTCCGGTTTGCCCTCGACCGATCCATCTCCCCGAGCCGGACCGTGTCGAGCCACGTAATCGTCAAGAAGCACCACCGCCACGTTACGGTTCAGAAGAAAACGTGTATGTGTTCCCCTACCAATCATCCCGGTTCGTTCCGCTGCAGCCTCCACAAGAACAGTCACAACCACACATCCGCCGGTTCGTTTCCCTCAAACCGGCTCAACATGCGTCGTTCCGCTATGAAGAACTCGCTCGTCAGAATCGGAGGCGTCGAAGGTGAGTGGGTGAAACGCGCTCTCACCGCGTTGATTCGTCCTTCCTCGCATCAACAGAGGAGAAGATCCGCGTTCGAACCGAGACCGAGTCGTCTCTCGATCATGTCCAAATCGGAAGAGGATCTGTAAATTTCTTATCTCTCTCATTACAGGTTTTGAATCGCCGCCGCACTAGGAGGATTCATCGCCGCACTAGGAGGATTCACCGGCTGCGTCGCCCTTTTTTGCATAGATCTAAGAAGTTGGACTCGAAGAATTGGTTATTGTACATAACATTTGCTATGGAAGGAGAATTTTGGACAATTTTATTTTCAATTAAAACGCAACCAAATTAATAACCTCTATTCACAGACTCTGATTTGCAAAATTTCAATTTTCAGAATTCGAATTAACAAATGGAATTGACGAGTTTGTTATGCTTGTGGGTGCCATGGATACCATTAATGTTCTGTGTGGAGTTTTCGTGTCATCTGTGTGGTGGTTTCGTGGCCGCTGCTGTTTCCGTTGACTCTCCGTTATCTTTGTCCAGTTGCTTTGTGTTTGGTGCAAGGTATATTTTTATTTTTAATTTTTTATTATTTGCAATATTTATTTAATTGCAAGTTTAGTTGTGCAGCTGTTTGGTGCAGGGGCTTTGATGGTGGAGCTACATTCAACATTTTAAAAGCGGATATTTAAAAAATATTTTAACAAGAATCTGAAAAGTGGAAAGAAGAAAAAGAAAATCTAACTATTTATGTGAGTAATTAACCAATAAACATACATATATTGATTTAATGTTACAATAATCTTTTGTGAGACAGAGGAAACTAGTTAAATTGAATATTATAATTATCAAATAATTATATGAAAAAAATGGCATTATTTAAATTTGACAACCTTTTCTTTCGAAATAAAAATCGAAATAAAAATGACATCTTTTAAATGTTTTCATTCTTTTATTCTTTTTATTTTTATTTATTTTAAAGAAGATGTCATCCTAAATTACTTTTTCATTTTTTTATTTATTTTTATTTTAAAAAAGATGTCATCCAAAATTATAAGAAAAAGTTAACAAAATTTAAATTGAAAATATCCTTATTCTTAAAAGTATCTACTTCACAATTCTAAATAATAATTTCTTAATTATATTTATTTTATTTTTAAACTTTGGAAGTAAAAGTAAAGTTTTTTTTAAGACCTACTCATTTCCTATTCTTTTAAGTACGCTCCATTGTAATTTCATGCTTTTATTGAATAAACACTTTTTTTTACTTTTTTGCATATGTTTGTTCAGTTCACATGAAAAGGTACGATGTAATTGAATGGTAGGGAAAAATAACGTGACAGTTCTCACACGAAAAGTACTACAATATTACTAGATTCTAGAAAGCAAAGAAAATGAGGTGGTAGAAGGAGAAGATGACACTTTACCTGCAATTTGAAAACTAGCATAATAGATTTATATATTTAAACTATTATAATAAGATTAGTTGAGAGAAATAAAATGAGAAAGCTAATTAAGTGAAAAAGGTGATAAATAGAATAAAAATAAAAATAAGTTATTTCTTTTAAAAAATAGGTTTAAATACATTTTTTGTCCTCATTTTCGTAGTGTTTTTTGCGGATGATCCTCATTTTGACAGAATGTTTAAAATGGTCCTCATTTGTACTGAATGTTTAAAATGGTCCTCATTTTCGCAATTCGTGTTTTATTTGGTCCTTTCCTATAACGCCGTTTAAATCATTAACAGAGTGGCACAGTTTGTATTAGGGTGTGTTACGTGTACTGTACATATGGCACGCCGTTTCAACCATTTCTCAAACTACCAACAATGCACGAAGTGATACAACACGGTTGTCTCCAACAATTACAACTAGAGGTAAAGGAAGAAGATTGGGATCGTAACATACCTATATAATGAGATTGCAGGAAGAAGAAGATTGTAGCAACACCAATTGAGAATGAAGGAACAATATTGCCAAAACTCACCAACTATCCAAACATTCCTTACCAAAACCCTAGCTCACTTATTTAACCCCAAATATCTAATTACCACACCTGTACAGTACACGTAACACACCCTAATACATGCCATTTGTACAATGTTCCGTTAATCATTTAAACGGCGTTACAGAAAATGACCAAATAAAACACGAATTGCGAAAATAAGGACCATTTTAAACATTCGGTAAATATGAGGACCATTTTAAACATTCGGTAAAAATGAAGACCATTTTAAACATTCTGTCAAAATGAGGACCATCCGCAACAAACACTACGAAAATGAGGACCAAAAAGGTATTTAAGCCTAAAAAATATTATTATTGACATTTTTTATTTTTTTTGGTTTAGTGTTTAGAATTTTGGATTCATGTTTTGGACTTAAACTAAATTATTATATAAATTGTGATACTCTTTTATACTGTATTATTTGTTATGTGGAATATCCTTCGACTCACACCACCTAAATATCATATGAGTGAAATAGTATTTGAGTCAAGATAGTATCACCTCAAAGTACTATTCAATACACTTTAGCACCCTACACGGTAGTATTTTCCTATGAAAATAGTTAATGAAACTCAACATTACATTACTACTTCTGGCAAGGTTCTAAGATTACTTATTTTAAAAAAAAATTAAGTTAGGATTGCCACCTAGCGAAAAGTCCCACCGCCCAACGTTCCAAAACAGATAACTTTCTGTAAGGCTTTTCCCCTAGCATGATTGAGACAATGTCGGTGACTCACTGTCAACATTATGGTGCCATCTAGGCACCGCCCAATGTAAGCTTCACTAGAGCTCTCTGCCAACAATTGTAAACATTTTTACCCAGTGCGTAGAAGGGTTGCCAAATGCCAAATCCAGATCATAGAAAAAAAAAACAATGCAAATATAATATTTCAGCACTCAAAACAATCACTCCTACATTTCTCAATCATCATACATTTTCTATTGCACTAATTCTCAACAATTTACTTATCTCACCAAACATATATCACTTATAGTAATTATACATTCAAAAGTAACACATAGAAATCCTTAGCAGCATAACATAAATCAAATATTTTCTTTCATCATCTCAAAACTCAAACTAAATAAGCTACCATGGCAAACTGTGAAGTGACATGTTTAAAAAACAAAAAAAAAATTAAAAAATCATGAATTGACACGTAGCGTTGACTTTAACACTGTTTGGTCAATATTGATGGCAATGACCAAATTGAATCATTTTTTAAAAAAATAAGGTTTAATTATGCCTTTGGTCCCCATTTTGGAGTCAAAATCTCAAAATGGTACCCAAGTTTTTAAAAGTCTCAAAATGGTCCCCTTTTTTGTTGAAACGTCTCACGTTTGCCCTTTCCGTTAAGTCAAGGTTGACGCCATTAAAGGGAGTGCCACGTGTCAGTTCCTCGATTTTATGACTTTTTTTATTATTATTTTTTTTGAATTTTTATTTTATTTTTGAATTTTTTTTAAAAAATCAAAAAATTGCCACGTGTCAAGCTGTCATCGTGCCACGTGGCAGTGACACGTGTCATATTATGCCATGTGTCATTTTCTTAGTCTTAATTTGGTCCCTTTATTTTAATTTGTCTCAATTTAGTTCCAAATTTTGTAAAACTTAGCAATTTTGTCCCTCTCCAAATTGAAATCAAATTTAATTTCTATATAAATGTACACAAATATTTCCATAAAAATTGATATTTCAAGTAAATATTTTTAACCAAATTATGTTCATTTAATTAATATTTTACATTGAACTTTATTTAAAATGGTGTAAAAGTTGTTAATAGAAAATAATGTTAATAGAAAAAAAATCATAAATTAACCAGTTCATGTTACAATAAAATACATATAAATTTAAAATTTGAAATTTTTTTTAAGTAAAGTTGAATGTCAAACATAATTTTAAATAAACTTAGCTATGTTAAAAATGTATAATAAAAATATCAAATTTAATAAAAATATTTGTATAACATTTATATAAAATTAAATTTTGTTTCAATTTGAAGAGGGACAAAATTGCTTATTTTTTCAAAAATTGAGACTAAATTGAGACAAATTAAAATAAAGGGACCAAATTGAGACTAAGAAAATGACACGTGGCGTAATATGTCACATGTCACTGTCACAGCCACGTGGCACGATGACAGCTTGACACGTGACAATTTTTTTATTTTTTTAAAAAAATTCAAAAATAAAAAATAAAAAATAAAATAAAAATTCAAAAAAAAAATTAATAAAAAAAGTTAAAAAATCGAGAAACTGACACGTGGCACTCCCTCTAACGACGTCAACCTTGACTTAACGGAAAGGGCAAACGTGAGACGTTTCAACAAAAAAGGGGACCATTTCGAGACTTTCAAAAATTTGGGTACCATTTTGAGATTTTGACTCCAAAATAGGGACCAAAGGCATAATTAAACCAAAAAATAAAGACCAAATTGAGAAAAGAAAAGCTAGAGAACCAATTTGACACTACTTGATAAATAAAAAGACCAAAAGAGTAATTTAACCAAGTTTCTACGTAAACATGTTAAACTTATAGATGACACTCTTGGATTCAATGATATAAATATTGTATAGAATAATTAAGTTAAAAAAATGTGAACAAAATTCATGGAAAGGTCAATAAGTCTCATATATAACAAACTTTTCATCAAATCCCTAATACTTTTTTGGTTGACACATTATTTAAGTTTTTGCATAAAGTTTCACTAACATGTAAATAGTATTACAACTAAGGTAAAAATAAATTAACTCTACCTATAAAAAAAATGTTAAAAGAGATATTTTGTAACATTCCAAATAATAGTGTAAAACTATTTGACAAGATATTATAATATTTGCTGCCCAACAAGCATACAAAGATGTATACGTTTTCATCATTTACATTCTTCCAAAAGAAAAGGTTGCAACTAAAAACAACTTTTTATATTGCCTAAAACATGACTTAAATGCCAAGAACAACAATGTCTTTCAAAAGAGTAAGGAGGAGAATGTGAGAGCATGAGAGAGAACGAGAATGAAGGCGATAGTAAGGAGGAGAATGTGAGAGCATGAGAGAGAACAAGAATGAAGACAAACAAAAGAGAAAAGCTCTGAAAGGTATAGAAAAATTCATTTTGAATTTAAAAATTAAATTTTCAACGATTTAGGCTCCAACAAGTATAGAAAATAATTATGGTCTATCTACAACCGTATAGAAAAACTTCTCATATTTATGAATCTACCATCGCACCATTTATTATATCTGATGGATTAGAACCGGTATACTAATTCGGTGTAAAATCTATTTTTTTCAAAAATAATAAGTAGGACCTTGATGTATTTAGAATAAAACTTATCTTATAGACTAATTAAAAATATAACAATACACATATTAATAGATAAATGAAAATATATCCTTATCATATGGATATAATTTTTTTATCACAGTTAAATAAAAATAAATACATACTCTAAAATAAATATATCAAATTTTAAGTAGGATCAAATAATCCTCAAATACAAAAATAAACAATTAATATAAGACAAAAATTAAAGATATTGTAATGGCCAGGCGCACCCGAGTCCTACCCGACCTATGGGCCCAAGTGAATCGGCCCAATTGAGGATATCAAACGATCCATTTCCTGTACATTCCAGTAGTCAAACCATGACAGCATGACCCCGGGAAGCTTGGGGAGAGTACCATCACGATAGGTGATCCCCCATGATGCGGAACCAACTCGGATAGTGGGCATATTCTTTGGTACACGAAGGCAAGGCGGTATAAGGGGGGACGAAAGAAGGGAGAGAGATATATACTTTTTTCTGGAGTGGCTCTTGCTGTATTATTCTCGGTGTCACATCGGAATCAGTGCGGCAAGAACATTTTGGCGTCCACCGTGGGGTCATGTAAAAGAGATTCCCCCGACCCCAAAGAACGATCTAAGATACGATGGTCCAAAGTCCGGAACAAGGGTCTGACTATCAGACAAATCATGCGCAAGATGCCCCTTCAGAGCCAACCGCCAGGGAGCTCTTACAGCAAATAATGGAATTAAGACGGGAAAACGAACTCATCCGACAAAGAGCCGAGGATGCTCATCGACGTGCAGAGGAGGCTAATGCTGACAATCTAGCAGCACGCCGGGAAGTGGCAAAAACCAGAAGGCAGATGGATGAGACAATACGAGGACAGGATGCTTTCCAGCGTGTGAATGGCGACCTCTTGAGGCGCATGCAGACAAGGGAGGAGCAAGAAAGAGGCAGGCGGACAGAGCTCGTTATGCCGGAGGAAGGCTACCCACTCTCCGCCACCATCATGGCCGAGATTGTCCCTCAACATTTCATCATCCCAAAGATTCCCTCTTTCACAGGGAACTCGGACCCTGAAGCACACTTTAAGGTGTTCAATGCACAGATGTTGGTCTCAGGAGGTAATGACGCGATGCGATGTAAAGTGTTTGTGGAAACATTAGCAGGCACGACTTTAAAATGGTTTGGCAGTTTGCCTCGCTCCTCAATTTCATCCTTCACTGTGTTCGCCCGAACATTTGTGGAGAGATTTGCCGCCAACAGAAGCAAATTGCCTAAAATGGCTGACCTTTTTGACCTAAGGCAGAATCCTGATGAGACGCTGAAGGAATACTTGAACCATTTTTGTGATGCGTGTACCAGCATCTCGAGTCCAAACGAGGAAATTTTAGTGGATGCATTCGTGAAGGGTTTGCGTGCTAACACATTTAGCGAGTCCCTTGTCAGGATCCCAGCTTTGTCTTTGTCGGAAATCCGATCTCGAGCCACCACACACATAGAAGCCGAGGACGTAATGAGGCAGAAACGTCGTCAGGAAAAACGTGCGAATGGTGATGTCAAGACGCGTGATGTTCGGCGCACCAACGATGCCCATTTTCTCAAAAGAACAGACAAAAGGTACTCGCCTTATGTCGCTAGTGCTTCACTCTCCAAATTCGATCGGGGAGCGGGATCTAAGCAGAATCCTACGAGAGTCGGGGCTCAGACAGAAGCTCTGGCGAATAAGGACATTTCAAAAGCCCTTAAATGGCCGGATCCAACCAGCAAGATCCTCGGTAGAGACATCAAAGAATGGTGTGAGTTCCATTGGACATATGGGCCTCATATCGAGCAGTGTGTCACTTTGGCCAACCAGTTACAAAGGTTGAGAGGAGAATCCCTCGGAGGAAAACAGACGCGAGAAGGGAGTCAATCTAAATAAAAGTACGAGCACGTGTCGCCCGTTTTCGCAGACTTGAACACCATAGCGGGCGGATTTTCAGGAGGAGGGGTAACCTCCGCGAGCAGAAAAAGATACGCACGAAGCGTGGTGATGACTTCAGCCATTTAACCACGTAGGTCCGCAACCGCTATCTCGTTTAGTGAAGAAGATCGGAGTGACGTTGTCGCACATGAAGATGATCTAGTGGTAGTTTTTGTCATCGCCATGGGGCGATGGGTCCACCGGGTCCTGGTGGATCAGGGGGAGTTCGGCAGATGTATTATTTTGGGACGCGTTCATCGGATTAGGAGTGCCACTAGACCAGCTTCGACCATTCGACGGAGTTCTGGTCGGATTTGCGGGAGACACTGTTGAAGTCAGAGGATATACAGATTTACGAACGACCTTCTTGGATGGAGAGGCCGCGAAGACGATAACTGTACGATATATAGTCGTGAGGGCACCTTCGTCATACAACATTCTCCTCGGACGATCGTCCCTGAACCGATTTGAAGCGGTTGTGTTGACTTCTCACCTAAAGGTGAAGTTCCCAACAGATACAGGGCGAGTTGCCACATTGAGGATTGACCAGACAGTAGCGAGAAAATGCTATGAAAATAGTCTGAAGGTCAGAAGGTCCATGTATGTTCTCTCCTTATATGGCTCACAAGAAAAGAGTTTTCCAAATTTCGACCCCCGAGTAGGTGTGGAGGACAAAAGACCCCAGCCAGTGGGAGAAGTGGAAGAAGTTAGCTTGGGCGACGACAAGAAGGTCAAGATCGGGGGAGGTCTGGGTACATCGGTCCGAGCTGAGCTTATTGGAGTCCTTCAGAAAAACAGTAGCTCTTTTGCATGGTGTGCACGAGATATGGTGGGCATAGACCCCAGTGTGATCACCCATCGGCTCAACGTTGATCCAAACGCTAAAGCCCGAGTGCAGCGCAGAAGAAAGATGGCGCCGGAAAAATTGGCAGCAGTTAGGGAGGAAACCACAAAGCTCCTCTCAGCGGGACATATACGGGAGATCTAGTACCCAGAATGGTTGGCGAATGTGGTCATGGTGCGCAAGTCAAATGGAAAGTGGCAGATGTGCGTTGATTTTTCTGATTTGAACAGTGCTTGCCCAAAGGATTCCTATCCCTTGCCCAACATCGACATGTTGGTCGACAATGTCTCGGGTTGTGGTCTCCTTAGCTTTATGGATGCCTACTCGGGATATAATCAAATCGGCATGCACCCGGAGGACGAAGAAAAAATAGCATTCATGGGTGAAGCAGCTACTTATTGCTATAGGGTCATGCCTTTTGGCCTTAAGAACGCTGGAGCCACCTACCAGCGCTTGATGGATCGGATTGTCAAGCCATTATCCAAGCAAAAGGTTCAAGCATATGTGGATGACATGGTGGTCGCATCTAGTACGACCGATACACACGCGGCCGACTTGGAGGAGCTTCTTGCAACTGTCAATAAGTATGGTCTGAAGCTCAACCCAGACAAATGCGTTTTCGGAGTGAAGGCAGGAAAATTCTTAGGTTTTCTGCTTACCGAAAGGGGAATCGAAGCCAATCCAGATAAGTGTTCAACAATCATGAACATGAGAAGTCCTACCAATGTGAAGGAAGTACAGAGGCTGACAGGAAGAATCGCAGCCCTGTCTCGTTTCCTACCACGATCCGGAGATCATGGGCATCCCTACTTCGAGTGTCTCCGCAAGGGAAAAGGTTTCCAGTGGACGGATGAGTGTCAAATGGCGTTTCAACAACGCAAAGAGCATTTGAGCTGCCCACCGATTTTATGTTGGCCCATCCATGGGAAGCCACTAAAGTTATACGTAACTGTCACTAACCGAGCCATAAGCGTCGCTCTAATGCAAGATCAAAAGGAGGATCAGAAACCAATTTATTTTGTCAGCAAGACACTCCGAGGAGCCGAAGTCAGATATCAGAAGATTGAAAAGGTTGCGCTGGCTGTGATCTTTTCAACACGCAGATTACGCCACTATTTTCAGGCACATTTAGTCTCGGTAATGACTGATCAGCCCATAAAACAGATCCTTCAGAAGATCGAAGTCTTAGGTTGACTCGCGAAATGGGCCATTGAGCTCTCCGAGTATGACATTTCGTTTGAACCTTGTGGCCCGATCAAAGCCCAGGTCCTATCGGATGTTTTGGCCGAGTTGACACCATCACCGATGGAGAAAGAGGAGGTAGCCACAAGATGGATATTATCGGTCGACGGAGCGACGAACTCAAAAGGAAGTGGGGCAGGAATCATCTTGGAAGACCCACAGGGGGCCTTAATCGAGCAGTCACTTCATTTCGCCTTCCGAGCTAGCAACAATCAAGCAGAATATGAGGCCCTCATAGCTGGAATGCTGCTCGCATAGGAGCTCGGAATTCAGAACCTTTTGGCAAAAAGTGACTCCTTGTTGGTCACAGGACAAGTGTCAGGAGAGTATCAGGCAAAAGACCCATTGTTAGCTCGGTATCTAGAGTTTGTCCGAGCATTGGCTGATCACTTCTACTCCTTCAAGTTGATGCATGTGCCACGAGAGCAGAATTCGCGCGCGGACCTTCTATCCAAATTAGCCAATTTTTCACGCCCAGGCAGACAAAGATCAGTGATACGCGAGACATTGGTGACACCCAGAGTATCCGATGTAGGATCTGATGTGAAAGTCTGCACACTTAGCGTCATAACAATAGGACATGAGCAATCAAGCTCTTGGTTGACTCCTTATATCACATATTTAGCAGATGGGCATCTTCCCAACGATCAGGCGGCGACTCAGATAATAAGAAGGAACGCTGCTAGATACACCTTAATAGACGGAAAGCTCTTCCGAAGAGGGTTCAGCCGACCTTTGCTCATCTGTGTAACGCCCGAGGTCGGCAGACAGTTGATGTCCGAGCTTCATGAAGGTATATGTGGAAGCCATGTAGGCGGCAGGGTGCTGTCCCTCAGAGTCTTGCGCAGGATATTACTGGCCAACTCTTAAAAATGATTGTCAAGAGCACGTTAAAAAATGGTCCCAATGCCAGTTACACACCGATGTCCATCGCACCCCACCAGAAGAGCTACAGTCTATAAGCACTCCATGGCCTTTTCACACTTGGGGCATTGACATCTTAGGCCCATTTTCAATGGCTACCAGACAACGGAAGTTCTTGATAGTAGCTATCGAATATTTCACAAAGTGGATCGAGGCCGAACCAGTAGCAACCATCTCGGCAAATACGATAAAGGCCTTTTTATAGAAAAGAATCATCTGCCGATTCGGGGTCTCACACCGATTAATCTCTAATAATGGGATGCAATTCACCGCGTCGAATGTCTGAGCTGCCTGCAAAGGTTGGGGAGTGCGTCAGGTATTTACCTCAGTGGAACATCCACAAACTAAAGGCCAGGCCGAAGTTGCGAATCGGGTGATTTTGAGGGCACTACGTCACCGCATAACAACAGTAAAATCCGACTGGCCAGAAGAATTACCCGGGATTTTACTAGCCTACCATACCACTCCGTAGTCTACAACGCGTGAAACTCCTTTCAGCTTGGTTTATGGTACGGACGCAGTTCTTCCTTTGGAGATCGAACAACCTTCCTTCCGGGTTAGGACTTTCTCCACCGCCCTCACTGAGGAAGGCACAAGAGCAAACCTGGACATGATAGATGAGGTCAAAGAGGCAGCAAAAGTCACCAGTGAGGCGATAAAGATGCGAGTAGAGTCCAGATTCAAAACCAAGGTAGTTCCTCGCTCCTTCATAAAATCCGATCTCGTCCTGAGAAGGGCACATACCCTGCAAATCGAGGATAAGCTCTCTCCAAAATGGACGGGACCTTTTTGCATTAAGCAGGTGCTCGCGAATGGCGCCTACACACTGGAAACATTGGATGGACTGGAAATCCCCCAAACATGGAATGTGGTGAATCTTCGTTTTTACTTTAACTAGTCATTTATGTACCCCTGGCACTCTTTTTCCCTCTTAAGGAACATGAGGGTTTTTTAACGAGGTCAGGACATCCCTTAAATAAAAATTAAATTTTGTTCCTGACTATTGGTTTATTTATCTATATTCATTAAAATACCTAAGCTCGGCTTAGGGCGGTGAAGAGCCGCTTAAAGCAACTACCTAAGCTCGGCTTAGGGGCGGTGAAGAGCCGCTTAAAGCGACTACCTAAGCTCGGCTTAGGGGCGTTGAAGAGCCGCTTAAAGCGACAACCTAAGCTCGGCTTAGGGGCGGTGAAGAGCCGCTTAAAGCGACTACCTAAGCTCGGCTTAGGGACGGTGAAGAGCCGCTTAAATCGGCTTAGGGGCGGTGAAGAGCCGCTTAAAACAACTACCTAAGCTCGGCTAAGCTCGGCTTAGGGGCGGTGAAGAGCCGCTTAAAGCGACTACCTAAGCTCGGCTTAGGGGCGGTGAAGAGCCGCTTAAAGCGACTACCTAAGCTCAGCTTAGGGCCAATAGAAAACTGCTAAGGCAACGACTACCTAAGATCGGCCTCAGGAAGAGCAAAAAATCTCTCTCGACTTGGGGGTTACGCTATCAGAACATAGTCGAGAATCAGGAACAAAAATGCAATAAGCAAATGAATCTCAGCAAGTAGCAAAGCAACAGATGTTCATCAAAATAGGTAAAATGTCATTATATGAAAAGTTCACTTTTCGTTTCTCCATTAAATATAGGTCGAAGTCCTTCAACCATCCACCAAGTTTCCATCAATCACGATTTTCTCGGCATTCACACCAGAGAGGTCGGCGGTAGGGCACAAAAGCTGAACCTGCTCCAAAGCGGCTTCAAATCCTATCCCATATGTGGTAGCAGCCTCATTCGCCATCTTCTCCTCTTGCTCCCGCCAGGACTTCTCTTTCTCTTCAGCGTCCACTCCTAGTTGACGAAGTCGAGCCTAAATTTCATCAGATTTCCTCACTGCCTCTTTTAGTGCAACTCCGAGCTCCGCCGACCTCGCCTCTTCCTCTTTTAGTTTTCTCTTCAAACTCTCATACTCAACAAGCTCGGCATTTAGCCTAGCTATCTCCATTTTTGCAGCAGAAATCTATTTGGTTTTCTTCTCTTCAGTTACACTCATCTGGTTCAATTTTTTGCACAAAGCGATGGTGGACACCTCAGCCTTATGAAGAAAGGCACAAATGTCTTCTTGAACTGAGGAGAGATCTTGATTCAGCAGGCACTGCAGGTCACCTTCAAACACATTATGCGCTAAAGAATGCGACACTTGTTGATAGGACGAGTCCCAAAAACTTTGGCCACCACTACTTGATCCCTCGAGGTGTAGTGGTCCAATGGACGAGGTTGCCTGCTCAGGTCAGGATTGGGATGACGTCGCTATTGCTTCGGTGGGAACTCGGGTTACCGACCCTCTCCTGCGGCGTTTTAACCCTGATTTAGATACAGTCTCCTCTTCATCTGAAGGAATCCGCAGAGTTTCGGTCACTCGAGTAGAAACCTCGCCAACAGCTGGTCGGGGAAGAAGGGGTGCACGGATACTCTTCAGACGCCTCGCCAGATCCTGTTTGGACATGCCTATTCTCGACTCTACAAGAGTATAACAAAAGTTAGGGAGTGCAATGACAAACAAACAAAGAAATCAATTTTCCGAAAACAAACCGATGTAAAGCTTGAGGTTAGCTGGCTAGTATTCATAGCTCAGTACTTGTTTAGTTTCAAATATGGTTTTCAACTGCTCCAACAACAAGCAATGCTCCCGCTCTTGCGGTTCGAGATCTCCGAGTTGTCTCGCCCCGACAAGGTTCGGATGCTGAGTCCAGTATAAGGGAAAACCTTCAAGCAAGTCGGGTTTTTAGGGTGATGCTTGAGTTTTCAGAAAGGAACCTTTAAAGTTTTTATAGGATGATTGAAACAGAGTTAGGAGACCTCTACCCTCCACACCACTCACAGAGGACCACACCTTTTTTGTTGACTTCTTCATCTCAAAAAAGTAAAGAAATACATTTACGCTCGGAACCACCCCAAAATGTGTACAAAGGATGTGGAAAGCTCGGATGAAAGCCCAACTGTTAGGATGGAGTTGTGCAGGGGCTACGTTCAACTCGGTTAGCAGGGTTTTCTCAAAAGAATTCAAGGGTAACCTTAGACCAACTTTAGAGAATAAGGTAGAGTAGAAAAAACAGAAGTGCCCTGAAGCCGAATCAGCCTCAATATCGGCACATACGGGCTCATCTAATCCACAGCGAACCACAGTAACGTCTACGTCATTACTCTGACATAATCTTTGCCCTTGACGGAACCGATCTATCACTTGATCAGAGTTAAAGCCTGACACCTCTCGATGGAGTTCTAAAGACACCCAAGAACATAACTCGTCATAAGTCGTCATCAGCTCACCCAAACTCTAATCAAGCACTCCAACCTAGGGATCCCCTCGCACAGCCAGAAACAACCGGAAAACTACTCAGAAAAACCGCTCAGAAAGTCAAAACTGGAAAACCACCCACTAGGGCAAATAACCTCTGGAAACTACCAAAATGCGGCTTAAAACTAAACGGCTTTATAGTTAAAGTAAGCATTTTAGATTGACTCGACATTACTCATTCAAAACCTCAGTCAGGGATTGTCATGGTAAAACCTCGAAGATCAGACTTTTTACAAACAGACAAACCCAATACAAGTGAAAATGCAAGAAATAAGAAGGAAAATAAAATACCTTGAAGAAAACAGAGCAAACACTATACTGATAAAGAGGGGCGTGGCAGCGCGAGCGGCAACAGAAGAAGTGGAAGAGGAAGAGCGTAAGAAAGGGAGAAGAGAAAATGAAGGGACGCGGTCGTAAAATGTTGTCGTTTGAGAGGGAAAAGCTTGAAGTTTCTTCTAGCAGTTGAAAACTTCTAGAACATGGACCACGTGGCACTCATTTATTAGCTCTGGAGTAAATAAATGGAAAAGACAGCGACTCACGCGCGCAGGGAGAGTGTTGCGACCTTCTTGCCCAATAAATTGTCCAAAAGCTCGGAGGGTTAGTGTAATGGCTAGGCGCACCCGAGTCCTACCCGACCTATGGGCCCAAGTCAATCGGCCCAATTGAGGATATCAAACGATCCATTTCTTGTACATTCCAGTAGTCAAACCATGACAGCATGACCCCGGGAAGCTCGGGGAGAGTACCATCACGATAGGCGATCCCGATGACGCAGAACCAACTCGGATAGTGGGAATATTCTTTGGTACACGAAGGCAAGGCGGTATAAGAGGGGACGAAAGAAGAGAGAGAGATATATACTTTTTTCTCGAGTGGCTCTTGCTGTATTATTCTCGGTGTAACATCGGAATCAGTGTGGCAAGAACATATATCATCTTAATTTAAACATAAAAATTACATATTCCAAAGGATATACTTTAATTATAACAAAGTATGATCCACGAGATGACAAAACAAAAAATATTGTCGTCTCTCTTTACTATATATGATTTTATATATTATATATAAGCGTGAAAATATTACAAAAAAGTAATATGATTTTATTTTTAAAAAAAATATAGTTACTATTTTGTAAAATGAGTGTATCCACAAACTTACAATCGAACCAATGTCACCTATATTTTGTTCGTCTGATATGAGTAATCGGAAGGTTTTAAGGTTGGCATGATAGGTTTGACATTTATGATTTTTTGTGTAGAGTTCTCTCCTAGTTCAAAATCTTTTATCTTCATTTTTTTTCTTCTTCCTAATATTTGTTAAAATTAAAGTCTTCCCCGTTGAGAAATTAGATATTTGCTTGGTTTTAAACTTTTGTAAACGTTATCTGAAAGATAGTTATGATGAGAACCAAGAAAATAACATATGGTAGTTTGCAAACAAATGATGGAAACAAAAAGTGTTTTACGACCAACCAATTAGGTGGCCTAACTGCAAAGTGTTTTATGCTAAGGATTTGATGACCCAACTACTGCAACATCTGCTCAACAACCATTCACAATAGTAAAATATGGTACACTTGAATAACTAATGTTAAATGGTGAACCATTCTTTGTTAATTGTTCTTTATCTATAGTGCCTAAAGGGCATATTCAGAGAGGAGGGAACTTTAATAAAATTTTCTCATGTATAGTAATCTTTGATGTAGAATATATGACTATTGCAAGGCAACGAAGGAAGGAATTTGGCTAAAGAGTCTCATCGTTCATATGATATTTTGATAGAAGAAGGCTATTTTATATATATATATATATATATATATATAATTAAAGTTTAATATAAAATATATATTTATATAAACTTAATATTGTTAAAATATTTAATAAAAATATAAATTTTAATAAAAATATTATTATAATATTTATATAAAAGTTAAATTTGGTCTTAATTTGGAGGGGATGGAATTGGAAAATTTTTTAAAAATTATGGACTAAAATGGAATCAAAATAACAAATATATGAACCAAATTGAGATTCAGACAATGACTTAACACGTCTCACCATACTGAATTGACACATGCCACAATACTAATGTGACATGTGGCATAAATAAATAATAATAACAAAATAAAAAAATTCAAAAAAATAAGGAGTTGACACGTGACACATTCTTAACTAGAGGCGGAACATAGTGTTGACATAGGGGAGCCATGACTCCCCCAACACCTTCTTTTTCTAATTTTCTATATATTTTTAAAAATATTTTATATATGATTATTTTATTTATATTAATTTAGTTTAAAAAAACCTTTTTTAAATTTAAAAATCATATTTTTCCTCTTTATTATAATTTCTTTTATTTCTTTATTTGGTTTTTCTTTTTTTCGTGTCTCCATCTTTTTCTCTTCTTTTATTTTCATCTCAATTTTCATCATCAATTTCTTATTATTTTTAAAATCAAATTGCACCAGGCAAAAATTGAGGAGTTAAGAAACATTTTGGACGAAACAGTTTCTTCTTTCGAGTAAATTCATTTTTTACTCTTTTCTTTTTTGAAGCAATATGTGCCTTTTTTACGCTCTAGGCATATCTCTATCTATTAGAGATCATAAAATCATACTCTAATTGTTGATCAAACTCTTCTTTGTGTAGATAGAACTATTTTAGGTTTTGAAGTTATGTAAGGGAAGAACAAGATTAAGAATCTCTAAAGTAATTTAGGATATTCATAATTTAATATTTAGGATATTCATAATTTAATATTTTTCTAAATAAGTGAGAGGTGACAAATTTATATTAAAAAAATTATGGTAAAGAGTAAAATAATTGACTTTTTTTTCAAGTAGAAGGCTTGTGATGAAGATGAAAAAAGTACATCTATGTCATATAAACTTGAGAAACTTGATGAGAATCCAAAAATTGAAGAAAATGAAAAACAACTCTACAAGGTTCTTAAAGTTATATATAATGAATTTGGAAATGCTTTTGCTTTTTTTTAATATATTATTGTTGATGATAAACTTTATGCTACTCTTTTATATATATTATTGTCATATTTTTTGGATTCTATCGTTATGAGTACTTGTTTTGAATAGAGAAAATGATGTGAGAAAATGAAAACTCTTTTTAACTAGAAAAAATAATTTATATATAACAAATATAATTTGCCCCCCCTAAAATTTTTGTTGAAGTTATGCCACTGTCCTTAACATCGTACTAACGGAATGAACCTAATTGTTAGGCATTTTCAAAAATATGGACATAATTGAGACTAAAAAGAATTCGAGGACATATTTGAGATTTTGGTACAAAAACGTTGATCCATTGAGTATTTTAACATATTTCTTTATAGCTTGAGTGCAATTTGCTTAGTTAAGGATCAGTTCACCAATAACAAACTTAAGGTTATAAATCGAATTCTTAACATGCACGGCAAAAATTGTTGGATCTATTTTTGGCTAAAACATGCATACTAGATACCAAGGAAATAAAAATTAAGAAAAAAAAATACATTAATTAGGTTTTGAGAAAGCCCTACACATGTATCCATACCGAGATTGACCTTTGTTGTGTCAACCTTTTGATTTGTGAAAAACTGAAACCTCAGTAATATGATCAAAACAACTCTTTCCAAGAGAGATAGATTTTGAAACTCCTCCTTTTTCTTTCTAAAGGAGAGCCAACGTGCATTCTCTTTACGTTACAAGAGTCTCATATACACGTAGGTTTTAATCTCATCTCATCAAAATAGAAAATCCATCCACTTAATGTCTTTTTTTAAACCTTTCCCTAGATTTGTTGCTTTTAGTAACAAATCAGATATTTTTATTAATCATATTAAAAAAAGTATTTATTTGCTTATTAATCTTATTGACCAAGTCTTACCCAATCAATTTATAAATTTTCAGATTTTATATTAATTATACTTTTGGTGCTAGAAAAAATATAATAATATTTCGCTAAAAAATGTTAATTAATTAAAATTAAACCCTATAATTTAATCAATAATATTTTTCTTGTCCAACAAAGATCATAACACTTGTTATTGTGTGACCTCATAGGTTCATTACTAAATTGGTAGTAAATTAACTCACTAATTTAAGTTTGACGTCTAGCAACACTCCTTAACGATCGGATAATATGAAGTATCGTTTACTTAAGAACCATCAGAGGATCAATATATATAATATTTCATTGCATTTTTACAACTCTATGTTAACTTTAGAATATGATATAACTGTCAAATTCCAATAAATTAATACATGTGAATAACTTAAGAAACCCTTTTCTTCTTTCATTCATAATACCTTGGCCAAGGTTTTTATTTATATAGAGCTCACACTCATTACCAAGAGTTGATGGATTCTTGCTTGATTAATATTAAAGTATAATAAATAACTTGTTAATTTCTATGATAATCTCAAGTCTAAGGAAATTATTTATTTCTTCAAAAGAATTTCTCATTGATAATTAAAAGGTAATATTAACCGTTAGGAATTCTCCTTTGAGACAATTCAATGGTCATATTTCTCTGTGTACCCTTTATATGTGTAATTTTAAAAAATGAGATATTTTAATCTTTATCTTATAAATACCACTACACACATATTGATCTATCCAGGTTAATGATGTTTTATCCTCAATAATCCTATGGTTAAGAAAAATTTAAATTAAAATTATATAAGACTTATTTCTCATTACTATCATCTATTATAATAATAGTCTTTAATTTTAATTAAGGACATTATCATATAAAGTCAATAAATATGGCAATGAAGTGAATAATAATAAACATAGTTTTATTATTACTAACATGACATATTTGATCTAGGGCATACCTCAAACCCAACAATCTTCCACTTGGACTAGAGCCAATCAGTCATGAATCTCATTCCTAACTCCTACTTGTGCTCATCAAACTCTTTTATGCCAAGTGCTTTGGTGAATGGATATGCAACATTCATTTTGCTTTCTACCTTTTATAGCTTAATGTCTCCACGTTCAAAAAATTCTCTAAGAATGTAATATTTTCTGCAATAATGCTTTGTCTTTTGATGCGATATAGGCTCTTGTGCTTGAACGATTGCCCCGTTATTGTCACACAACAACGTAACTGGCTTGCTCATCGAAGGAACTACACCAAGTTTAGTTAAGAAATTTTTGATCCAAACTACTTCCTTAACAACTTCACTTGATGTAACGTATTCTGCTTCAGTAGTTGAATCAACAATATTAGCTTGCTTGGAACTTTTCCAACTTATTTCACCATAAGCAACATCAGGTAGTGTACAAGTCATAGTATACATGATTGCTCCCACTAAACTAGCATATGGTACTCTATTCATGAATTCTCTCTCTTAAGTAGTCTTAGGACAATCCTTCCTACTAAGAGTGACTCCATTTCCTATAGGCAAATAACCTCTCTTGGAGTTATCCATGTTATATCTCTTTAGGATGGTATCAATGTACATAGATTGGGAGAGTCCAAGTAGCCTTTTGGATTTATCTTGATAGATCTTTATTCCTAGAATATATGTTGTTTCTCTCATATCCTTCATGGAGAATTGTTTACATAGCATTGCAAATCCGATATATACATACATACATACATACATATATATATATATATATATATATATATATATATATCATTTCCGATAAGAAACATGTAATTAACATACAGTAACAGAAATACAACCATGCTCCCATTGTCCTTTTTGTATACATAAGGCTCTTCTTCACATCTAACAAAATCAAACATTTTGATCGTGTTGTTGAAACGAATGCTCCAACTTCTAGAAGCTTGCTTTAATCCATAAATGGATCTTTGCAACTTGCAAACTTTATTATGATCAGAAGCAGGTATGGAACCTTCAGGTTGTGTCATGTACACTCAACTCTATATTAGGAAAAGTTGTTTTTACATCCATTTTCCATATTTCATAATCATAGTATGTTGCTATAGCAAGTAGAATCCGAACTAATTTGAGCATTACCTTAACCCTGGTGCTCAACAACGTCGCTCAAAGATTGAGCTCGAATAGGGCGTCAACCAATTCTTGCTCCGAAAGACCTTTGACAAGGTCCTTCTCCTGGCCGCTCAGATTGAATGACAATTTGGAACCCTAGTGCAAGTTAGTCCGAAAGATGCCACAAGTGGCTAGAAGAAGATGTAACCCCTCTTTCGAGATGCCACGTGTAAATTTATAATTGCCAAAATTCAAAAATTAAATTTTGATATCATCGTATTAAATAGGAATACTTCACATTTTTTTTATTTGAAAGCAACTTTCCAAAATGTTCATTCGAATGAAAATTTATTATCAAGTAAAGCATTAATGGAAGCAACCAAACTGGTTTAAGTTGTCCAAACCAAAGCTTATTACAAGTTTAAAAACTCAAAACTAGTCAAACTATTACAATTGACTTATTCAAAATTAACCACTTCCAAAATCTTTTCATAAAACTTCCCAAGAAGCCTTCCCCTGGCTCCTCACAACTATGTCTCTCCATTAGTATCTGCATCAACATCTGTTCTCGTATAACACATTATACAATCATCGTACAAAAACAAACACACATAAAAGCAAGGGTGAGCTAACAAAAAAACATCATATAATAGTGTATTCCCCACGTAAATCTCACCAAAGATAACAACCCGTCACATGTTCCCAAAACTAAAACATGTACTCATCGACGTATTACCAACAAGTAATATCCACGGTATGTTATTCTCTCATAACAAACCACTCTACCTTTTTTGCGCAACAACACCTCTTGAAAAGGTCCATTCCCCTACTTTCCATAGACTTACAAACAACAACACTACTCGCTCAACAAAGCCTTCGGTAAGAGCACTCTTGCTAAGCTCATGCCAAAGACTCATGGTTGAAAGAAACCCTTTTACCCTGACTCAACAAAGTCCTTTGGGTAAGAGAACCATTCTGACTTTACAGTTATCAAAGACTTCATACTGCCACATCACGTATGTACACATATACATATCATCTCATCGCAAGGTCAATCATACCTCAACTCATCATATAATTACATCATATCATAACCTAAGTATTATTTCCTTACACCTAAAGATTTTAACATATAACTCCCACAAATTCTACACCAAATAATACAGACAATAACATTGCAATTACAAACAACAACCACAGTAGCAAAAGAAAAACAACCGCGACAGCAAATAAACAACAACAACAACATAAAGAAAAAACACATCAGCATAAAAGAAAACAACAACATAAAAAAATAGCAGCAACAACATAAAAAAAAAGCAACAGCATATACAAAATACAACAGGAGCAACATTAAAATAACAACAACAACAACAACATATAAAAAAATCAGCGGCAACAACATAAAAAAACACCAGCGGCAACAACATAAAAAAACAATAGCAGCAAAACTAAAATGTAAATATCAACAACAAAACTAAATTGAAACAACAACAACATTCTAGTCTTAAAACAACAATAACAACAACAAGTTAAATTTAAAACAACATTGACATTCTAGTTTTGAAACGACCACAATAAAACTAAACTTAAATAGCAAAACAAAAAAAATTGAATTCAAACAACACATTTTTTTTTAACAATAAAAGAACCTATACACCAATATATATCTTATTATTATATCAAAAATCATCTTTCAAATATTTTTTCATCTATCATGCTTAACACATATATAACATAATATATATAAAACATATATACTATTTAATACAAATTTTTCAATTTCATGAAATATAAAATATAACCATTTTCATGCTTTATTATGCACCCCACGTTGTACCAACCATTTTATCTATGCACCAATTAAAATTCCAACGCCTAGTACCAAAAAAAACAATCTCACAAAAGGCTTAACCATCAAAATTATCCGAAAAAGATAGCAATTAATTTACACTATGATTTTATATATGGCGCGCTTGTGCATATGATTTTTTAAATATACGTGATATTATATTAGTAGGTGATAATATTGTAATGTTATTAAGTTAATATATAAACTAAACTTATATTTATTAAAAATAAAATGAAATATATTAGAAGATTTTATAAAAAACTTATAAAAGTAACAGTCAATTTTTAAAAATTTAATAAATTATTATATTTAAAGGGTAAAATTAATATTTTGAAATGTAAACACAAAAAGGGGAATCCCTTTATATATTGTTATTATAGATAGGTTAAAATACCTTTTTGGTCCCAATTTTCGTAAGTTTTTTCAAATAAGTCCTAATTTTGGTTTTGTTGTCAAATAGGTCCCAATTTTCGTCAATTTTGTTCAATTGAGTCCTTTTTTGCTAACACCGTTTAAATCATTAACGGCCATGAACAGTAACGTGTCACTTCGTGGTTTTTTTGAATTTTTTTTATTTTTATTTTTTTGAATTTTTTTTGAATTTTTTTAAAATGTACATGTGTCAACCTAGGAATGTGCCACGTGTCACTTCATGGTTTTTTTGATTTTTTTTGAATTTTTAAATTTTTTTTTAAATGTCCACGTGTCAATCCAGTAGCATACCACGTGTCAAAGTCAATGTTTTAAATTCAATTTAGTCCATATATTTGTTATTTTTGCTCAATTAGGTCCCAATTTTTGTTAACATTAACCAATTTGGTCCCTCTCCAAATTAAAACCAAATTTAATTTTTATATTAAATTTCACATTTTTATTAAATATTTTTATATAATATATTAAAATTCACATCATTATAACTTTGATATAAAAATTAAATTTGGTCACATCTTCGATAGGGACCAAATTGGTTAATGTTAACAAAAATTGGGACCTAATTGAACAAAAATAACAAATATAGGGACCAAATTGAATATAGAATATTGACTTTGACATGTGGCACACTACTGGGTTGACATGTGGATATTTAAAAAAAATTCAAAAAAATTCAAAAAAAAATAAAATAAAAAATTCAAAAAAACCACGAAGTGACACGTGGCAGTCACTGTTCATGGCCGTTAATGATTTAAACGGTGTTAACAAAAAAGGACCCAATTGAACAAAATTGACGAAAATTGTGACCTATTTGAACACAAAACCAAAATTAAGATTTATTTGAAAAAATTTGACGAAAATTGGGACCAAAAAGATATTTTAACATTATAGATATATATATATCAGTCCACATTAATTATTAACCTCCCGCAAACAAATTTAGTATCCAAATTTATAAATGTTTATTATCTCCATAAAGTAGTATTCAAACATCACTACGTACCATTATTCTGTTATATAATGTATATTATCACTACATATACGTGTGAAATGTTTATTATTCATAAGGGTTAAGTATGTTTTTAGTTCCTGAACTTTGCTCCAAAATTGGAATTCGTCCCTGGTCGAAACTTTGATAAATTTCGATCCCTAAACTTTAAAAATGAATGAATATAGTCCTTTTAACCCAATTTTGTTAACTTTTTTTTAGGTTTCGAACGCATTTCTCAGTAAATATTAGGGTTGTTTACGTCGTTTGACACATTCTCGGCTCAATATTTACTGAAAAATGTATTTGAAACCTAAAAAAAAGTTTACAAAATTTGATTAAAAGGACTATATTCATTCATTTTTAAAGTTTAGGGACCAAAATTTATCAAAGTTTCGACCAGGGACGAATTCCAATTTTGGATCAAAGTTCAGAGACTAAAAACATACTTATATATATATATATATATATATATATATATATATATATATATATATATATATATATATCACCAACCCAATGAATATTAAAACTATGATTCCACGTTCTTAAATGAAACCAATTTTTTTCTTATTTTGGTATATCATGAATAAAGAAGAACAAGGCTGTCACGAAAAAAGAAATCTATATAAATATAATTACATATGAAAGATCATAATACCAAAATTTCCTTTTTCCTCTAACATATCTATTACATATTAAAAAAAAATACTACCAAAATTACTACATTACTCATTTTCTTTTATTGACATGTGTCATAAAAATTAGTTTTTTTGTTATTTTAAAACTATACTATAAAAGGACCTGGGTTCAAATCCTACAAAATCAATTTATTTTTGTTTTTTCATTTATTTATGATTTCAACTATAACATTAATTATAAATACTATTATTATTTGTAATACTTTTATAAGTATTAGTATTTCTAATTATTATTAATATTATTATTATAAATATTATTTATAGTGATAATAGTAAAATTATAACAAATATTAGTATTATTATAATAATAACAATAATTGTTATTATTATTATATTATGTTACTATTATATATTATTACTATTAGTATTATTAATATTATTAGTTGTAAAGTTATTACTCTTATTTGTAATATATAATATTATTATTATTATATATTTTTGTTAGTAATTACGTCTCAATTTTTATTAGATTATGATAATTTTTTTTTGTCTTAAAGTTAAAAAAAATAGGTATATTGATAAATATATGATTAGTTTAAAATTTCACTCCAACATATCATTGTTGATGTTCATACCCATTCAAATTTGAAAGATTTATCGATTATTATTGAATTATGTCAATCTTTAACAAAAACAAACAAATTAAATATATTTTACTTGATTGATTGTCTAATTCATTTTATTTAACTTTTAATGTTTCATTGTCTATAACGAAAAAACAAAATTCAGAATAAGATGAAAGATGAATTTCTTGAACACAATATGGTTATTTACATTCAAAAATGAATAACTGGAGATTTTTATTCCGAATAAATTATTGATGAGTTCAAAATTGTTTACTATAAATTATTTTGGCTCCTCCAGAAATTATTGGTCAAGATCTATCAGGGGTTATTATTATCAACTATAATTAATAATCATTATTACTATCAATTATAAATATAATTATCATTATTATTAATTATAATTATTTCTATTATTATATTACTAATATTATTATATTACTATTATTATTATTATTAAGAACTATAATTATTATAATAGTTATTATTATTATTATTATAGTTATTATTATTATTATTATTGTTGTTTTTATTATTATTGTTAGATACACATTTTACTTTTACTTATTATGTAGGAATTATGTTTCAATTACTTGTCATTTTTATTTGTTTTTTTGTTCATTTATCTTTCCATTTGAACAATTATTTCAATTTAAAAAAATAGTTACTAAAATTAGTAAAATAATAAAACTGAAAAATGATTTTTTTATTATAAATAATTATTTAAATTTAAAATATAATAATTAAGAGGATAAAATTGATAAAATAAAAAGAACACCAAAGATGTTTATCTCTTTATATATGTAGTTGTATTAATATTAATATTATTAGTAGTAGTAGTAGTATTAATATTATTTTCTTTTATCATTACGCAATATTATTATAGAGGTATTATTATTATTATTATTATTATTATTATTATTATTATAGTTAGACACATATTTTACTTTGATTTACTATAGGATCATATTTCAATTACTTGCTCTTTGTATTTGTTTTGTTATTCATTTTATCTCTATATCTTGGTATTTTTTTAATTGAAAAACAATAGTTACTAAAATTAGTAGAATGATACAACTGACAAATAATTTTTTATTATGAATAATTTTTTAAATTTAATAAATAATAATTAAGAGGATAAAATTGTAAAAACAAAAAATGACATAAAATCAATTATAATTGCACCATGCTGTGATATTAATTTTATTTATTATATTTAAAAGTGAATTTACAACTTCATTTCATTTCATGATATTTATTATTTTATTTTTATATTATTGTTATTATTATCAATTATAACTCTAATTAATGTTATTATTATTATTATTATTATTATTATTATTATTATTATTATTATTATTATTATTATGAGCTCTAATAATAATAATTATTATTATTAACTATAATTATTGTTATCAACTATAATTATTATGATCAATATTACTACCAACTATAAGCATTATTATTATCATTATTAACTACAATTATTTTTATTATTATATTACTATTATTATTATTACTACTATTATTATTAATTAGAACTATAATTATTATAATAGTTATTATTATTATTATGGTTACATACACATTTTACTTTTACTTACTATTTATGAATCATGTTTCAATTACTTTACCATTTTATTTGTTTTGTTGTTTATTTATCTTTACATTTGAATAATTATTTCAATTCAAAAAAAATAGTTACTAAAATTAGTAAAATAATAAAATTGAAAAATAATTTTTTTATTTTAAATAATTATTTAAGTTTAAAATATAACAATTAAGAGGGTAAAATTGAAAAAAACAAAAAATGACACCAAAGATGTTTATTTCTTTATATATGTAGTTATATTATTATTATTTTTATATTTATCTTTATGTGATATTATTTTAGTATTAATAATAATAATAATATTATTATTATTATTATTATTATTATTGTTATAGTTAAACACATATTTTACATTTATTTACTACAAGATTATATCTCAATTACTTGTACTTTTTATTTATTTTGTTGTTCATTTTATTTTTATATTTGTGTAATTATTTGAATTAAAAAAATAGTTACTAAAATTATTAAAATGATAAAATGGACAAATAATTTTTATTATGAATAATTATTTTAATTTAACAAATCATAATTAAGAGGATAAAATTGTATAAATAAAAGAGGACACAACAAATGTATATCTTTTTATTTATGTAGTTATTGTATTATTATTATTATTATTTTTATCACTATAAGATATTATTATAATGATATTATTATTATTACTATTATTATTATTATAGTTAGACACACATCTTAAATTAATTTACTACGAGATCGTATTTCAATTACTTGTCTTTTTTATTTGTTTTGTTGTTATTAATATATATCTTTATATATAATTATAGATTATTATAGTTGACATTACCCTTAGTGTTAGCATTAATATTAATATTTATAGCATAAATATTATTATTATTATTATTGGTATAATTATTATTTTTATTGTTATTATTACAATTCATAATGATATTATTATTATTATAAGTGTACTTTTTTTAAGTATAAAACACGTTGTTATACTAAATACTTTTGTTAAATAGAGTTTTAATGTTTCAAAATTTTTATAATTTATAATTTATATTAATATTACTAGCGCGTACACACAGGCGCTGTCGCACTTGTGTGTACACATTTTTTAAATATACGTAATATTATATTAGTAGGTGATGATAATGTAATGTTATTAAGTTAAATATATAAAATAAAATTATATTTATTAAAAAATAAAGTGAAATATGTAAGAAAAGACGAGAGAATAATTGTTGATAAATAGAGAAAAAGAAAAGAGCAGAGATAGACGATTTTATAAAAAAGTTTGGAAAAATAACGGTCAATTTTCAAAAATTTTATAAATAATTATATTTTAAAGGGTAAAATTGATATTTTGAAATGTGGACACAAAAGAGAGAATCTTCTTTATATATTGTTATAGATTATTAGTATTTTTAATTACTAAATAAATATAATAACAATTATATTATTATTCTAAAAAAATTTAAAATAAAAAAAATGTTCGCACGGATCATAGGCTATATTATAATTATTTCGTAAAATCAATTAATTGTATTATATTTTGATATCAATTCTATTTATTATATTTAAAACTGAAATTATCATTGCATCACTTAGATTTACTATTTCATTACTTTAATAAGAACATTTATAACAATATAACTTAATTTTCATAATATTTCATTACATAATATTTTCACTACTTTATTATTTTAATATACAAAATAAAACAAATACGCTTTGTGCATATGCACGAATCAGTATACTAGTTATAATTAAAAACAAATTCCAACCCCAAAAAGCTCGTTACTTCCATTATGGTTCCAAAACAATCACCCACGAGAAAAAAAATGAAATCATTTGCCTAATAAAACTATTTCCTAATACACAAGAAATTTTAACCATTGAAATCAATCAAAAAGAAATAATTAAACCCTAGCATTCTTAAGCATTCCAGTACCATTAGGAAACAAAAGACCACACAAAGCAATGACTTCAAAACGATCAAATAAACTCTGCACTATCGAAAAAAAATAAAGTCTCCTACACGATCATCATACCACACAAAATTTGAAAAGAAATTATGGTTAACTTCTAATACACCAGAAACTTAATCTCTAACAAAATGTATTTTTCCACTTTCTCCATGGATTTATCCATTAAATAAATTATCATCTTCAAAGTACCACCAAAAAACGAGTTTTTACCATTCAACTACATAGAATCACACAATAGAAGGAATGCTTGTTTTTTTTTTCTTAATTTACATTAAAGATAAATTATTCCATGTGCTTGTGGCCAGATTCGATGAATTTGTCCTCAACTTTTTATCTTCTTAAGAGCACCACAAAATTACCAAAAAGAAACCCATTAGATTTTTGCTTTAGCCAAGGTTCAAACATGCCACATCCAAGATTCAAACAACAATCCAAACCATATCAACTATCACATTTTTCTTGTCATACAACACGCACAACAACATTACAATAATATCCACACACAAAACATGTCAAATAAATTATAACTAATTATAAAATATACACACATAAATACTTTCAAAACAATTATAAACCAATATTTAAAATATAAACACTCCAAATTTGGAATTGAACCCATGACCATTAGCCCAAAGAAGGCTCTAACCAATTGTGCTACACTTCACTTATATCTAAGTAATTATGTATCACTTTAATTAATATTCTTCATGTCCAATTATATCTTAGAAATATAATTATTTTCTCGGGTCTTATAGAAGACTTCTCACCTTGACGGTGATTCCTTTTCTTCCCTTTATCCTTGGCGTCTTCTTGGCCTATGGGAAAACAATTGTTATAGGGACGATCTCGGTAATTGACGACCCTTGCTCGACATCAATAACATGAGGGGGCGACGCGTGAGGAGGATTGGAGGAACTAGCACCAACAACACCAGATGACCTGCCATCTGGTATCTTGGCAGCAAACGCTTTGAACTAATTATTTTTCTTTGGGTTACCGTCAACTATCACGTTTAAAAATAACAAAAAATTTAGCTAAGTTAATGACGAATAAACATTAAAATAAGGAAATCTACTCATCAAAAACATCATCATACAATGTTGGAGATCTGTAACATCTAAGGAGCTTCCTGGTCGGGAGCTTGCAGAGGAGTTGGTTAACTCGAGCGTTGCTGATTCCTCTAGGGTCATTAGTGAAGGATACCAAGAAGTTCTCTTCTCTAGATCGGGCATCAAAAAGAAAGGAAATTTCGGTTGGTCGTCGACATTGTAAAACTACAACAGACCATTTTACTTGATGACAACCTTAAAGAATCCAGTCTTGAACCCTTTGAAGGAGGCGGCGTACAAGGTGAAGAGCCATTTATCTGGCTCGACAATTAGTGATACCCATGGCTTGATCTTAATTGGGCGAGTGTAAAAGTGATGGAGAGACATGGAAGACGTAGAAGCCAAATCCAAGGCCACACATAAAATTTTAAAGGCTTGGATGTATGCCCAACTGTTGGGATGAAGTTGCATGGAGGGAACATTTAACGCACAAAGCACACCCATTTGGAAATCATTGAACAAATCTCATTGTTAGCTCATTAAAGAGGTAAGCATACATGTAAAAGAAATTCGAGCGGTATCCTTCTCTACCATGGCAAACTCAATTGTTTCCCTTGCATACAAGAATTCCAACGGTTGGTCATCCACTCCAATATCCAATACATATGACCGTTCAGCCTAATTGCAAAACTGAGCTCCCCAACAGAACCGAGTGGCATACTCCATCACATTGTAGCATACCCAATCGTAACTAGGAATGGCGGGTAAATTCAACTTATCACTTTGGTCTGACATATTAATATTTACCTCGGTTACAACATCATTTAGGGTCGCTTCTCCTTGCACCGCTTCCCTTGGAAACGCCACTTCCAAAATTGTTTCCTACGAAGTTGCGCCTTTATTATCACTATTTACATTAGTATTGCCAATCAAATTTGTTTCCTGCTAGATTGATCTTAGACCATCTGACGCAAAAGTAGAATACGAAGATGACACGTCATCAGCATACCCCCGAGCGTCCTGACCAGAAGACTCCTAAGACGAAGAAAGACGAACAATTGACATTATTACATTAGTTGTTGAACCGAGCGGCTAGATGAGGCAAAGTATGAGATAAGAGTGAAAATGAAAGGGTAACCCCACCCCTATTTATAGTAATTGGGGGCCCATCTGTTATTTTATCTCAACTATTGAATCTCGTTGCATCCAATGATCCTCGACACCTGACGTTTTGAATTCTCTAACAGGCACGGAAGTCAAAGCGTCTTCGTGCTAATTTTTTGAATACTTGACTAATACCCATTGAGGATCACCTCAAGCGGTAATAAAACCCCATTTGCTTATGCATGAAACCTCACCTAATGCTTGGGGGCTTGTGTATTGTATGAGCTAGACGACCTTATAAGGTCGGTTGGTAGAGGCAAGCGAGAGCCGAGCGGTTGACCGCATGTCACATGAAGTCTCTCCTAGCTGCCAACAGTTGGACTACCTGCGGATTCCACCTGAGTTCTTTACATAAATTATGTGGCTCAATGTGTCAAACGATGAACTGCATGTCGCTTAAGACCTCTTTCAATTGTCATTAGGTGGACTGTCCACAAGATTCATTCCTAGTCCTTTATACAATTTATGTGTCACGCCATGTGGCCAGTCAAGCGACACAATTAAGATTCAATTAGCAACTTTAGTAACGTTAACAAGTTAGTAATCAGGTTTAAAAGGTAATTGGGTTGCAATTAGGTCGACCTTAATCAAGGGCCCATGAGAAAAACTATAAATAGAAGTAAAATGTATGGTTGTTGAAACTTTTATCTCGCATTAATTATAACATTTATTGTTTTAATCGAATAACCTAAATTGACTTTGCATCCAAACTTTTTAACATGTACATTCCAATTGCAAGCACACCGAACAAACAACAAAACAATTAACTTGAATAACTTGAAAATTAATTAAATAGACATTCGACCTAACTTGAAAATTAATTGAGTAGACATTCGACCTGTACATCAAACACACAACATAAACTAAATCAAAACATCTCCTTATTTAATTCCAATAAAATATTAATTAAACACTATGGTAAATCAACCCACCCCACACTAGTTCTTACCCATTCCAATGACAATATTTATAAAATAAACTAAAAAGGGTAACAAACTAAAACCCTAATTCACCTTGACTAGTGGCGGACCCAAAACCCAAGCAAGTTTTTGTCACCAATCTTCACTTCTCAGAATATATATTAGTAATATATATTATTTGGAATTAAGAACATATTTTGAAATTAGAAGGACCAAAGTAATATTTTTTTTAATTTGAAAATCTTGATTTTAGGATAATAGAATCTTCCTGGTAAATCCATTTCGGTTAATGGGCCAGGATTGTAGCCCAAGAAGCCGGTAACAATAAATTTCCAAAAGTTTTTCCATAAGCTTCTCTGTTTCGGCACCTAGATTCCGCACCAGGATTCAGCACCCAGTTTATCTGTGCCTTCGTTACTTAACCGCGTCTGAGCCTTTACTAACAAACAAACACACCGTTACCATGTCTTCCTTTTCCTCCTTCAGAACCCGATCCTCACCGTTCATCGCCCAAAGCTTCTCGATCCATCGGTTCCAGATCCGTCACTCCTCCACCTCTCCCTCCGCCTCCTCGCACCTCAACTCCGGCGACCCTGTTCGAACCGGTTTCGGTCGAACTGCACTTTCGACCGCCCTGGCCGGCTCTGGTGTCCTAGGGCTTCTTCTGTACGGCTTCTACTCTTTTTCGCCTACTGCAAATTTTGAATCCATCGCTTCTCTAGTTGACCGGTCAACATCGAATTCCGAAGATCAAAAACCACCACGTCGCACCTTCTTTCCCAAATTTTCACTTCCTGAAAGTTCTGGCTTGCTACTTGGAGGCAAGTTTCTCTCGCTTCCTCGAATTTTTTTATTAATTAGTTTTTTAAAGCTGATTGGTGATTTTGGTTTTTGTTACTAATTATAATAATAATGTTATTTTTATTGATAATAAAAATAGTAAGAATAATGCCATTTGATTTTTTGTGGTGCAGATGAGTTCAGGAGAAATATTTTTTTCAACTATGAGAAGCGCATGCGGTTGCGAAGTCCTCCGGAGAAGGTGCACATTTATCACTTGCTGTTCTTATTTAGTCAAATAAATTGTAACAATAATCTTTTTCTACGTCCATAGAGTTTAATTCATGTTGGTTATTCTTTTTTTTTTTTTTACACTTGAAAGTTTAAGTTAGTTCCCGGAACTTTGGAAATAGAGTAAATATTGTGTGACGAATTTCATTTCTTTACCTTAAAATGGGATAGATTATTATATGTTCCGAACTACTCTGGTTTTGAGTCTAGTTCAAATCTAATACATAATAGAATTTTATTTTATTAACACTGTTGTAAATTCAAACGGATCTCAGTTTTGTTGTGGATCATACACACGAGCAGAGACGATCTCAGACTTAAGTTTCGTGGCGGATCGATCCAAGTAAGCCAGAATAATTAGAAATTATTTGAGTTTCAATTCAATAACCTTTTAAAGTAAAAGTAAAAAATTACATAAAATTAAAATTAGGGAGGTAAAAAATATAAGAGGCAAAATAATTTTTTTTTTCATATATTTGATAATAATTTTAACATAACCAAGGGATGTGCATGCATACATGACATGTAGGTCCTCCGCCACTGCACACAAGGTGACCCTGGATCGTATGATGGTTTTTCCTTAAGAAGTGGCTTGAAAGAAAGGGAGGTGAGAAATGGAAAATGAATGAGGAGGAGAAAGATGATAAATTTTATAAGTGATATGATGGTTAAGGAAGTTAAACATTAAGAGAGAATGAATGTCTATTTATATTTTTTTAATTTTTTAAAAGAACCTCTTGCGCTCCACCTTTTAGGAATGTAATTTTTTCCTTTACTTTTATAAAAGTTAAACTGCATAGAGAATGCGTTTGGCTTCTCCTCTTCCTTTAAAGGAGAAGAAAAGTCCAAAGAAAGTTGGCCTAAATTCTACTTGAAAAAGTAATTCTAACCCCATATAGCAGTCCTCCTACGTATAGAATGCAGAAAATATTAAATGCCTCTTATTTTTTTTACATAGATAACTTTGTCTTTTCCTTTATTATGTGTTTGTCCTTCAGTGGGTTTGGATGAAATATTTGTAGAAGGTAATTTATTTTTAAAATGTTTTATGACAAAATAGTTGTTTGGGTAGAGAATTTAAAAAACAAAAGTTGAAATTCTAAAAGTTTATGAGTAATTTAATTAGTTAAAATTAGAAAATTTTAAATTTTACTTAAAATATAAGAAATTGACATTTTTCGTACTTCGTCTTCTCTTACATCTCTGTCTTTTTTCTTCTCAATCTTTCCTCAGCTCTGTTGATGTGTTGTCCGTTAGACTTTGTTCGGATTATTTATGGAGTTATTTTTTAGCTCATGTCAACTAGATTTGTATAGTCGACGCCTTTTGTAAATTCTTTTAGTCCATGTGTGCAGAAATTATTTTCGATTAACATTGCCAATGTTTTTGTCCAAAATTGGTTAGGACTTATTTATAGTGTCGAATGGGAAACTTTCAACCAACCTTGGCTAGTATTCTTTTGGCTAATGACAGTTGATGGAATTCTTTTGAAGTCAGCAAAGATGACCTTTATCAATATTTTTGAAAATTAATATTAGCCAAAATAATTGTGGTCGACCTTAGCTTAAAATAACTTCAGCTAATGTCAATTGAAAATAACTCTTGTTGACATCACCTTAAAAATCTTGTGGATTTTGGCCAAAAAGTCATCCCAACCAACTTGAACTGAAAAATATTATGAACTGATATTTTTTAACTATTAAATAAATTTTTATATTTGGTGATAATTTAAATACTCACATAGGAAAGTAAAACTCAACAAATTTTTTATTATTTTATCCTAACAAAACGTTTACAAAATGAATTAATTTAACATAAGAGCTATTCAAATTCAGCATAATAGAATCTCTTGGGAATTGTAAAATTCTCTATCTAAACCCATGGTTAATTTTTTTTATCTTGTAGAGAATTAGGAGGAATGATAAGAGAATATAGCATTGCAAAGTTAATGTTATGTAAATGTTTTCAAATGATCACTGCACTGACAATGTCTACTATTGTTTTGATTAAGGTTTTTGGGTACTTTGCATCTGATCGCAGTCCAAAAGGAGAAGTATTGATGAAACCAGCAGACCTGATGCGGGCGGTGGTTCCTGTTTTCCCTCCATCTGAATCCAACCTTGTTAGAGATGGATACTTGGGAGGAGAAAGGAGTCCGGGTCATTTACGGTGCCCTCCTTCTGAGTTTTTTATGCTTTTTGATGTAAACAATGATGGGCTTATATCTTTTAAAGAGTGAGTCGTCTCCTCCGTTAATGTTTTCTTCTTTGTTGAGTGTTTTGATCGGGGAAATTGGGTATATCTCCATCTATTATATGCAAGCTGGGCATGTTTGGTTTCACACAAAGTGTAATTTTCATGGTTTTTTGTGCAGATTTTTCAAAACATGAAACAAAGTAAAAATGAGGTGATGATTTTGTAATTTTTAGTGAAAATATGAAACGAAAAGAGAAAATGTTTTGTCAAACTAAATATCCTTTGTTTTCTTCTCTTTCCTTTTTAGTTACAAAGGATGTCTAAGACCTGTTATGGGAAGGGGGATAGGGTAAAGTGGAAGCAAAGCAGCCTATGAATGAATTCAATTGAGGATGAAGCAGTCCTCAAAGGGGCTTGCTGCCACTTTAACTAAGGTTATTTGGCTAATTTTTTCTTCTGGTTTGTACTTTCTTTTCATGTATCTACTCATGTTCTATGTTTGTTTGTGTGTCCAACTTCTGTTCTTTTTCTCTGGAGCAGGTATATCTTCTTTGTAACACTACTCAGCATCCCGGAATCAAGTTTTACAGTGGCATTTAAAATGTTTGATGTCAACAATAATGGGTGAGTGTTCGTGCTACTCCTTTGACAGTGAATGTATATACAGTCTAATATATTAATATGTTGTAAATTGTGATTCGATGTTTTACAGTGTATTCTAATCTTTACTCACTTATTATATTAATCAGTCATCTTTTGATGATATTGCTATTAGATTGTTGCAAACTTGCAATGACATCAATTTCAAGGCTACACAAAATGTTCTGTTGAAATTGTAGCTACATTTGAATTAAATTCAATTTGTAGCCTTGTGGGTGCTTGGTTTTCCAGTATTATATCTCTCTTCTGATGACATTAGTTTGCTTTTCCCATTTTCAACTTTACAGGGAGATAAATAAGGAAGAGTTCAAGAAAGTGATGGCATTGATGCGATCTCGTCATCGACAGGGTGTTCACCACAGGGATGGACTGCGAACTGGCCTAAAGGTGAACGATTCTGTTGAAGATGGAGGGCTGGTGGAATATTTTTTTGATAAAGATGGAAATGGATGCCTCCAGCATGATAAATTTGTTAAATTTTTGAGAGACTTGCATGATGAGGTAAATTGCTAGTTGCTTCAATCATAGTGTCTTCATGGGGTTTGAAGGATAGCGATATATGCTCACTTCTTCTCCACATGTTTTTGGAAAATCATTATTAGTTATCTGACCATTTATAATATATTGCATAGATATATGCACGTGGAAAAATTTATCTTTATACTTTTTATGTTTTCTTTATCATTAACGTGGTGGAGGTAGTTGTGACTTGTGATGATGGCATTAAGAACCACCAAAACTTTATTTGCCTTTATGTGTAATCTGAGGTAGATTTATTAAATTTTAGTGTGTGCAAATTTAAGTTTCTTAGTTATGTTAGACACTTTAGGAAGGATGCAGACTAGTTGTAACAGAGCCAGAGATAGTTACAATGGTGCTCAGGGTACTCAAGAGACGCTGATATCTTTCCACTCCAAGAGTTCAAACCTTCCCAACTTGCTAAGATCCCTAATCCCTCTTTCTCAACCCTGACTATTATTTATAGTCAGAGAGGGCTTATTCAAACTATCTCCTATAAACTAAGAAATGCTAAATAATTAACCTATTGTTAGTTACTAACTACTAATTAATGGGGCTTATCTAACAGTATTTGACGTATGGAATGGTGATTTAATGAGATAACTTGATTCTTGTGCTTCTACGTGAACAATTGTGTATGTTTTGAATTCCCGCCATAAATTTTATGTACGAGATTGATCTCTTCCATTTTCTGTAAAAGTTTCGTATGTGTAGAATGTTTTCTATGTTGACCTCAGAAGTGATTACGTATGACCGTTAGTTTCAATAATTTACGTAGATTCTGAGACTGGAGTTTGCTCATTATGACTACAAATCACAAGAAACCATATCAGCAAAGGACTTTGCACTCTCCATGGTTGCTTCTGCAGACATGAGTCATCTAAGCAGGTTGCTTAAACGGGTTGCTATGTTGAATGATGATCCATGCCTCAAGGATGCACGTATCACTTTCGAGGAATTCAAAAACTTTGCAGAGCTACGAAAGAAATTAGTGCCATTTTCATTGGCTCTTTTTAGTTTTGGAGAAGTAAACGGTCTGTTGACAAGAGACGATTTTCAGAGGGCAGCATCACAGGTATGTCATTTTATCTAATATTTTGCTCAACATAGTACGTGTGCATTGATGGTTACGATGAATGGACATTTTAACGGAGGATTCGATTCTTCTTTTATCGAATCAATGTTGCAATTCTTTTCTGTTATCAACCTCTTGAGTCATATGATCCGGGTGTTTGCTTTTAGAGTATCAAAGTTGGTGCTTTTCTAATTTTTTTCCCCCTTTCATTTCGTATATTATATAGCTAGGACAGCAAATTCTTAATTTGTTTAATTGTTATAATTTCAGGTATGCGGCATATCTCTCTCGGACAATGTGGTTGAAATTGTTTTCCATTTGTTTGACACAAACCGGGACGGAAACCTAAGTTTTGATGAGTTTGTGAGGGTGCTACACCAGCGAGAAAGGGACATTGCACAACCCGTGGAGACAGGAATCATGGGTTTGTTATCACGCTTCTGGCATGGTAGTAATAACAGCTTCTCGTCTTCTGGGTTGTTTCCCTGATGTAGAAAAGTTATTCACTCACATTTCAAGTACAGACAAAACAGAAGGGATTGGAACCGTTGGGGGAAGTAAATATTGAAGCAGAAATAAAGGAAAAGACGGGCAGTGGTTTTGGTCTGGGACTTGAAGTTTCCCGTGAAATTCATGTGTCAAATACAGGTCTCCCTGATATAATCTCACTTTGCGAGTACCCTAAAGGAAAAGGTGGTCATAGAAATATTATACTTCTGATAGCTCAGACATATGCAACAACTATGCTGCAACTGCAAAATCAATGTGTGCCCTTTACTAAGGTGGTCAACCCCTGAGCACTTGGAACTATTTTGCCATGTATGTACCCATCCAGCTTTGTAATCTGCGCTCAGCATTCACTATGAATGCCTGAGGTAGTAGTAAATTTACTGTTTTCGAATGCCTACAATTGTTCTTTCTGCAGTGTATTTTGATGTAATGTAATACCTAACCCTATATGGGTATCATATGACACTTACAAGCCCTAATAATGTACATTACAGAGTGCAGACAGCTATATGCTATAGCCTTGAGAAAAGTGATGGAACAAAGTTACAATGTATTAAATATATACACTACGATGTACTTCTTTCTTTCCTCATGTTTTGATGCCATGCATATTATATTATGAAATATTGAATTGGTTTATGTTTGTACTCAAATATTCTTGTTCAATTCTCTCTTCCTACTAAAACCATCTGCATAATGGATTTTGATGTTATTTTTCCTACCTTTTTACCCATTCCACTCTTCAAAATTCGTGATTAAGTATTTGATAAGACGGTGTGGTTTAGGCTATGTGAACACTTTGAATAGCTATAACTAAGATTTTTTTTTTTTAAATTATTAATGCATTCTTCTACCATAATATTATTGTATAATTGATATGTATATGTTATAGTGAATGAATTTTATTCATCTATTTTGAGAATGTAGTCTATGAATGTTTTGACCGGGAGATGTGGTTGATAAGAAACTGAGTCATGTCATTAATACATTATAGATTCACATATGATTTAGTAGAACAATAATAACCTTGATTCGTTCTTTTTTATATATATGCAGTCCTTATAAATAAATATTCGTTAAATAGTTTAAAATTGTGTAAATTGTACTACCTATTTCTTTTATAACCATGTTATTGTTGTGAATTATTCCATGAGCTTATTGATCATTAATAACTAATCTCTATGACCATATTCTGAATCATATTTTTACTTTGATGATAACTACCCTCCCTTAAATAATTTGCCTAACTAATTTTAACGAAATTTTCTCTCAATCACGTTTTTTTATCTACCTAAAAGTTTCCAAACAAGTTCAAAATTAAGATTTGATAATTAATTTGTTGAAATTATTTCATAAATCCAATGAGTTGACCTTGACTTGAAAGTTGAGTTTGTTAAATAAACGAGTTGAATTTAAGTAATGTATATTTCAACTTGATAGAGTCAAAATAGATTTAGTTGAACTCGATTATTTCAATTTATGTTCTAGGAACAAGCTTTCTTTTTCCCATCTTTTTAGAACCTGTATTTATTTTTTATTTTTTAAATTGAAGAGAGGAGAAAAGTGATAGATAGAAAAATGAGAAGCAAAAGTTTTGAGAAAAGTCTGGTTCTGATTCTGCGCGGTCTGATTAAGAAGTCGTCAATGGCTGAAACGATAAAGAAAAAATTAGCAAGTAAAGGAGGGACCAAAACAAATTACAAACACTGCGAAGGAAAAGGTCCACACGTGAAAATTAAATGAAACACACATTTTTGTGAACATAGAAAACCTTGTCTGAACGACGTCGCTTCACTCCTATTTTAGGTGCACATTTTGAATCACGCCAACCCCACCTTGTCTCACTCCACATGCCTTTTGCGCTGTGTTTTTGATTATTTATTTTCTAATAATAATAAAACTCCCACCCTTTTCTTTCTTCCTTTCATTTCACAATTCGCTCATTCATTCATTTTCTTCCTTCTCCCATCTTTGACTTGAGGCAAAAGAAACCCTAAGCCAAAAAAAGGGAAAGGAGGAATAACAATCTTCATAGCCATAACCATATAAACAAGTAACCTAACATATCTCTCTCTTTCACTTTTTCTATTTATTTTTAATATTTGAGATCCAATTTCATTTATTGTTATAATTTTTATATTTAAATTTAATTTCTGTTTTCACGACAATCGATGATTCAGTTACATGGGGAAGCCGGCGGGAAAAAAGAAAGATCATGAGGTTCCCGCTCCCGCGACGAGGGCGAACGGTCACCACCCGTCAAAATCATGGGAGGAGAAACGAGGAGTGGCGGCGGCGGTTGTGTCGTCGTCGTCGTCGAAGGCGCTGGACGAGGACACGGCGATGTTCATAAACATGTCGCAGGAGCTACGAGAGGAAGGGAATAGGTTGTTTCAAAGGAAGGACAACGAGGGAGCGATGTTGAAGTACGAAAAGGCGCTGAAGCTTTTGCCGCGGAACCACATCGACGTGGCGCACCTCCACACCAGCATGGCCATATGCTACATGCAGCTGGGGCTAGGCGAGTACCCGCGCGCCATCAGCGAGTGCAACATGGCGCTGCAGGTGTCGCCGCGTTACACCAAGGCGCTGCTGAAGCGGGCCAAGTGCTACGAGGCGCTGAACCGGTTGGACCTGGCGATGCGGGACGTGCGCGTGGTGCTGAATTTGGAGCCCAATAACTCGACGGCGCTGGAGGTTTTGGATAGCTTGAGGGAGACGATGGAGGAGAAGGGGATTGTGATTGACGAGACGGAGATAGCCCTGGCGGCGCTGCAGCAGCATCCGGAGCCGCCGTCGGCGCGGCTGAGGAAGGTGGTGAGGGAGAAGATCAAGAAGAATAGGAAGGAAAACAAGGGGGAGGATGAGGGGAAGGCGAAGAAGATTATCGTTGAAGAGAAGGTTAAGGCTGATAATGTTAGGAAAAAGGATAAAGAGAAATCGGGGAAACTGGAAAAGGGGAAATTGGGCAAGGAAGATAAAGGGAAATTGGCGAAGGAAGAGAAAGGGAAATTGGGGAAGGAAGAGAAAGAGAATTTGGGGAAGGAAGAAAGAGAGAAATTCGGGAAAGAAGAAAAAGGTGGTGTTACTAGGACTGTGAAGTTGATATATGGAGAGGATATTAGATGGGCGCAATTGCCTGTGAATTGTGGAATTAGGTTGGTGAGGGATGTGATAAGGGATAAGTTTCCGGGGGTGAAGGGTGTTCTTGTGAAGTATAAGGACAGGGAGGGTGATTTGGTTACTATAACTAATACTTCTGAATTGAGGCTGGCTGAGACTTGTCATGTTCTTGGATCGATTCGGCTTTATGTGACCAAGGTTGAGCCGGAAGAGGAGCCATTTTATGATGATGGGGTTGTGGCGGATAGTGGAAAGGTGAAGGTGGTTGAGAATGGGAATGGAGTTGTGGGGAAGGGGAGGAGTAGTACTGTGGAGGATTGGCTTGTCCAGTTTGCTAGATTGTTTAAGAATCATGTTGGGTTTGATTCAGATGCGTATTTGGATATTCATGGGATTGGGATGAAGTTGTATTCGGAGGCCATGGAGGATACAGTGACAAGTGAGGCTGCTCAGGAGCTGTTTGAGATTGCTGGGGATAGGTTTCAGGAGATGGCGGCTTTGGCTTTGTTCAATTGGGGGAGTGTGCATATGTCAAGGGCTAGGAGGAGGGTGACTTTTCCGGAGGATGGATCGAGGGATTCTTCGTTTGAGTGTATTCAAGTTGCTTATGAATGGGCACAGAAGGAGTATATAAATGCAGAGAAGAGATTTGGAGAGGCTGTTAGGATCAAACCGGATTTTTATGAAGGGCTTCTTGCTCTAGGGCATCAGCAATTTGAGCAAGCAAGGCTGTGCTGGTGTTATTTGACTGCGACCGAGAAGGATTTAGAAGTCAGCCATTCGGATGAGGTTCTGCAGCTCTTTAACAAGGCTGAGGACAACATGGAGAAAGGCATGATGATGTGGGAAGAGATGGAGGAGCGGCGATTGAATGGACTGTCCAAAACGGATAAGTATAAGGAGCAGCTAGAGAAAATGGGGTTGCATGGTCTTTTCAGGGATGTTTCTGCTGATGAAGCTGATGAACAGGCTGCAAGGATGAGGTTGCAAATATATCTTTTATGGGGCACTTTGTTGTATGAGCGTTCTGTTGTGGAGTTTAAGCTAGGCCTGCCAACATGGGAAGAATGTGTAGAGGTTGCAGTTGAAAAATTTGAATTGGCTGGAGCTTCTACAACTGATATTGGGGTCATGATAAAGAACCATTGTTCTAATGAAACGGCAATGGAAGGTATGAAATGGTCCATAGTGTGTATTTCTCAAATTTCCTTCAGTTTCAAATGTTTCAGGGAACTGACAATCCTATTCTATTAATGGCAGGGTTCAAAATTGATGAGATAGTGCAAGCTTGGAATGAGATGTATGATGGTTGGCAGTTTGATGTTCCATCATTTCGACTTGAACCACTGTTCCGCCGGCGGGTTCCAAAACTCCACTACATCCTGGAGCAATTTTGAGTTTTCCTCTTGTGTTTGTTATTCTTTATAGAGGCAATATTATTGCTTCTATTTTCTTTATAAGTTTTTGAGGGCTTCTTCTTTCCATTCTAAGACAGGTAAGCAAGACCATGCTTGTACAGCAGTTTCGTTTGCATGTACCTGTTTAAAATGTTTCAAACTGTGTAGAGAATTTAGGGAGATTTGGTAGAATAATAAAATTGTACTGCTTATCCCTTTGACTGAAATTGTGTTTCTGTGAGCAATGGAATGCTGTGTCTAGTGTTTTCTATTGTTCAAAATTTGTACAAGTTATACAACTAATAGGGGGATTGAAGGGCAACCAAATGCACTAGACTCCAACACCATGGGTCTAGAGAGGGTAGATTTCAGAAAACTTTTATTTGTACAAATTATACAACTATAGGTGCATATGCCTGGGCTATATCGTAGAAATACTATAATTTACAAATTATATGCTTCATGGAATCACAACTAGATGCTCATGTCTTTAGTACTTTCTGAGATGGTTCTGTGACGTGTTTGACGCAACAAGTTATTATAAGGCTATAGACTAGTGAGGTTTCTAATGTAGTCTGTTATATGTATTGGAAATGGATTATCATGTGAAATTCTGCATTGATTTTATGGTGAGATTGTGTGAGAGATAGGCCTTGTGTAAACATATTACAATTTACAATAAAAGGCCTCTGGCCTCATGGGATATGTAGCAGTCATCCCTGGTCAAAGTATTTTGGGGAATGAATGGCCTTTGCTATGCTGTCCCCATGAGATAAAAATAGACTCTCAATCACATGCACAAAGTGTATACAACAGAGAAAAAAAAAGAACTACTGATTTATTTGATAAGGCTTTTGAATTTTTAATGGGATCGATGAAATTATATGATTTGAATTTCTATTATTGGTATGATACATGGTGATGATAGCCTCTGGTTCTTCTGGATGAATGGGTTCTAGACCAGTTTATCCCCTCCCCGGAAGAAACTGTTCCCATTTTGCATTTGTAATATTGTCGGATTAATGCGATAAGTGTGAACTAATTAGTGACTTTAGAGAACAAATTTCTCCTTCATCTTTTCCTTGAGCATGATCAATATTTACATCTTCAACTTCTAAATGGTCTACTTTTTTTGGTTCTGCTTTTTAATGAAGTTTTTGTCGAATGATGACATCTATATGATTGCCCTGACGGAATTATTTGGCTTTTGGTTGCAGGTATTCTTTCTTCACACTGTTAACTTGTTGATTGGTGCTACGATTGGATTATTCTTTTGCATTGCAGTTTTGTACAAGGTTGAGATGTTTAGACTAGGAAAAGCCTAGTTATATATGATTTGTCATCTTTTAGAGGGGATGTGTGGTGAGTGTGTCATTCTTTACAGTTGTGATGTATCAATATATGATTGCATTTGTTTGATCGAGTTAGTGAGCGATTTGATTTTATTTATTAGCTCTGGGGTTTGATGATATTTTAGTTGTCAAATTGCCATCTGTAACAGTATACAAGTGTTGTATTGTACATTATGCATTTTTTTAATCACATTCTCCTGAGTGAGTAATACGCACTGTTTGAATCATCAGTCATTCACATCTTGGTTCTCATGTTTTACATCAGGTTTCATTTTATTGATTAAGATTTCTTGGATTTAGTTTTACATTAACTTCCCAGGACGAATAGAAAACACAAATAAGCTGAAATCTAAGCAATATCTATTATACTATTTTCTTGAATAGATATTTATTGTTGTATTTATTTAAAACTGAGATAATCTCCCCTTTGCAGTTATATATATGACAATTAAAGAGATTAGTTTTTGTGTATAGTTTCTTTTAACCTTTCATTCATACCATTATTTTTGTTAACCAATTTTTTATTGTATAATTATAACAATGACTAAAAAGTAGATTATTTTGTAATTCTTCTTTTACATATATTCATTATAATTTTACATTTTATAATTTGATAACTATTTATTATAATAATAGTTATTTCAAACTTTTCAATTTTAATTTTTATATTTTATTTTCATAAAAATGGAAACAGGTATTTTCATTAGGATATATAGAATAATTATTCAAAGTAGTCCTTTGAAGATACAGAGCATCAAGGTGCCATATTCTAAATCTTAATTTAGTCTCTCATCTTGTAAATTAGACATCAATTAGGGGTCAAATCAATGTCTAAAAGTACATTTTTAGGATGTGGTGGTTGGCACATCAAATTGTCCATTCTCCACTTCTAATTTAGTATTTTTAAAATTTTAAAATACCCTTACCCATGTGCTTTCCTACAATTTTGTTCAATCTAAACTTTGATTTCTCATATTTTATATTTTATGAACTTTTTTTAATAAGTTTATTATCTACTATTTAGGCAATTACCCTTGCACTTTTCATTTATTAGGAATTCTCTCTTTTTTTCTTACACATGAAGATATTCATTTTTTATTTTCATAACCATTTAATTCTTAAATTTCAAACTATTAAGATATTGATAGTTGAGGATCAAAATTTTAGACACTGCAAAATTAGATAGAATAGCTAACAATTTATAAAGGTCAAATTTGAATAGATGAAACTATAGGATTTAATTTAATTAAAATATATTGCCAGCGTAAATTTCTTTTGACACTGTCATTTAGTTGTATTTATGGTTATATATATATATATATATATATATATATATATATATATATATATATATATATATATATATATATATTTTTTTTTTTTTTTTTTTTTTTTTTTATTTATATATA
>Ga0214544_1000819_pt1 | contig 60717 bp, 33 predicted proteins | sample CNSS3metaG_FD_160074 | JGI IMG/M metagenome (GOLD analysis project Ga0214544, IMG submission 160074) | Root nodule microbial communities from cowpea collected in UCLA plant growth center, Los Angeles, California, USA - CNSS3 | ecosystem: Host-associated > Plants > Roots > Nodule | place: USA... | reverse complement strand
CATACATTTTTTTTAATTGACATACATCATTTTAACATAATTACATAAAAGTTATGATAAGATAAAAAATATATTGGAGATGCGAATGAGTTTCATGACAAACCAAATATTTAGAAGAAATAAAAAAATATAAAGAATATATATATAGGGTTACTTAATTAATTATGAATATTTTAATGATTTAAATGAGGATGGAGATATGGCGGGGACGGGTATTATGGCGGGTATATATTCATCCCCATACCCAATTGAAAAAATCGGAGATTCCCCATACCCATACCCATACCCAGTCAATGCGGGGATTCCCCGTCAAAACGGGGACGGGTTCGGACAATACCCACGGGGACGGGTTTATTTGCCATCTCTACCTGTGGATACCCGCGGATATGAAAAAAATAGACAGGTACCCGCATAACGGATACCTGACGGATATGAGTATGGGTACGAGACGAATATTTATCCAACGGGCATGGTACGGGGGAGTTACTACATGTACCCTACCCGCCCCATTGACATCCCTAGTTGAACCCGTGGTGAGCCTGGTTGGCTCACTAACCCACCTATAGATAAATGGTCACACAATTTTTTTATATTTGGGTTGGGTTGAAATTTTTTTACAAATTTTAGTACGGGTTAATTTTTAACCCGACTTACCTGGGTTGAACCCGTGGTGAGCCAAGTGGGCTCACTAACCCATTCACAGAGAAATGGTCACACAATGTTTTTATATTTGGGTTGGGTTGGGCTGTGTTGGGCTATTTTTTTAGCCAACATATTGGGTTGACAAATGCAAACATAATATTTTTGTGATTTTAGTTTGTATTTGGGGATAAACATTACTTTGGATTATATGGAAATTAATTTAAATTTTAATCACAATTAAAATTTAGTTTTTTGGGACGGAAGAGAAAATGATATTTTTTTATTAAATGAGCCAATGAGCCAACCCGCTTAACCCACCAACCTGTGGTGGGTCGGGCCAAGTTCAAAATTTTTTGGCTCGTTAATAAGTGAGCCGAGTTGGATTGGCTCACTAAGTGGCCAAACCGTGATGGATCGGATCGAGTATCTTGTTTTGACAGCTCTACCAATAAGTAAGTACCAAAATAAATATAGATTCATTATCTGGAAAACGAGTTATAGTTTTTTCACACTATTATGCAGGTTATAGGTTAACATGCATGACCAACCACAAATGATGTCGTGGTAATTTTTTGAAGTTCAAATGTTATGGTAATTATTGAAAACAGAAGGGAATAATTTTTTATTCCTTATTAATGATTATTAGGTCAGTTGACCTATTTAAACATATACATATGTAACGGACCATATTCTTATAAAGAAAAAATCCCTATAACTACGAGATTTTATTCTTATTACAATTTTCCTAACATTAAAACAAAATCTCAACTAATTAAGACACAATAAATAAAAAATCTACAATTAATGTTGGCTACCGTAACAACTTGCTCCTTGACACTCCCCCTCAAGCTGGTGAATAAATATTTTCCATTCCCAACTTGGATACAATTCTTTCAAATGTAATATTGTGTAGGCCTTTAGTAAGAATATCTGCAAGTTGATTTTGTATAAACACAAAAGGAGAACAAATCAACCCAATTTCCAAATTTTCCTTAATAAAGTGCTTATCCACTTTAACATGTTTAGTCCTATCATGTTGTACTGGATTATGAGCTATACTAATGGCAGATTTATTGTCATAGTATAATTTCATAGGTTTCTCCCATCTTATCTTCAGATCATCTAGTATAATCTTTAGCCATAGAAGTTCACATATTCCTTGAGCCATGGCTCTAAATTCTACTTCGGCACTTGATCTTGCCACGACATTCTACTTCTTACTTCGCTATCCCATACTCATCCCCATAGAAAAAATTCATCCCCATCCCCATACATAAATCTAACGGGTATCAAACTTTTGTCTCATCTCCATCCCCACCGGGTAACGGGTATAATCTCGTACCCATATCCGTACCCGTTTTCTTACTACTTTAATATTAATTTTAATTAATTTTATAAAATAATAAAAAATTACAGTAAAGAAAACATAATATTATCAAATATTCAATATTAGGAAGGTAGTTGTTTCTTCGATATCAAAGTACTTTGCAATAAATTATAATTGTTTACATTTTAGATTATAATACCAAATAAAATTTCATGAGAGTCAAAACATTTATTAAATTTACAAACATTAATGAAACCTAGTTGATAAAATTTAAAAATATTTTTAAAAAAAATATAAAAGTAAAACAAATATTCAAATTAAAATATATTTTAAATGTTTGTTTAGTTCAATTTTTTAAATTCTAATGAATCTCTTTTTTATACTCTAATAAAAGTTATAATACATCACTTGATCAAAATGATGCAAAGAACAAATAATAAACATAATAATAAAATTTTAACATAGATCTTGTATCTTTTGAACTCCAATGTATGTTGGATGGTGATAAAAAAATATTCATGACAATTACATTGAATATTTATATTATAGTAAATAAAAGTTATTTATACAACTATAGTGAAAAAATAACTGTATGATTGATAATGAGTTAGAAAATAAAAATTAATTAAATAAAATATATCGAAATAATATTTTACATGATGAAAATATAAAAAAATAAAAAAATAAAAAATAAACAAATGTTTAAAAACAATTTGAGAGACTATTGAAAGAAATCGCACAAAGGAAAACAAATGTATAATTGAGGGTATGATAAGATGAAAATACCTTTGAGATTTATGAAAAATTTTCAAATATCACATATATACTCAATGGTTGAGAAATAACAAAAATTGTTTTAGTGAAATAAAAGAGTTCTTCAAATGAAACAAAAATTAATAATAATAAGTAAAGAATTTGTTTTATATCACCTATTAAATGAAAGGTTTGTGCTATTAAACACTTAAATTAAGAGTATTAAACATTCTCATGTGAAAGGAAAATAAAAATAAATAAAAATATTAAAAAATAATGGAAATATTCAAATGCGAGACATAAAGAAATTTTAATTGACATACATCATTTTAACATAATACATAAAGGTTATGATAAGATAAAAAATATAGTGGAGATGTGAATGAGTTTCATGACAAACTAAATAATTAGATGAAATAAAAAATAGAACGTGTGTGTGATATATATATATATATATATATATATATATATATATATATATATATATATATATATATATATATATATATGGTTACTTAATTAATTGTGAATATTTTAATAATTTAAACGGGAACGAGTATTATGGCGGGGATATGTACATCCCCATACCCAATTGAAAAACTCGGAGATTTCCCATACCCATACCCATACCTAGTCAATGCAGGAATTCCCCGTCAAAATGGGGGCGGGTTTATTTGCCATCTCTATTGGTATGGGATAAGTAGATGAGCCTGCCTACAAGTCTCTGGTACATCCCTTTATCCACAGCCACATCCTCCTCCATACTTCCTAATTTCATATTCGGATCAATTGGAGTGCTTGCTAGTTTACACGTCGTTCTGCTAGTTTCCTTAAGCAAATCCGTAACATATTTTTGTTGAGAAATGAAGATTCCTTTCTTAGAGTAGACTACTTCAATTCCCAAAAAATACTTGAGTTTTCCTAGTATCTTTATTTCAAATTCTATTGCAAGACATTCACTCAGCTTCTACTGCTCTCTCTTGTCATCTTCGGTTACAATAATATTATCTACATAAACTATCAAAATAGTTACTTCCCCTGAAACTGAATGTTTGAAAAAAAGAGTATGGTCTCCCTGGCTTTGTTTATAACCCAAACTTGTCATCACATTAGAGAATCTACCGAACCATGCTCTAGGAGATTGCTTTAATCCATATAAGGTCTTTTCTAGCTTGCATACAGTTCTAGAGATTGCCATTTCCTCTTCAAGATCTCCGTGTAGGAATGCATTCTTTACATCAAATTGTTGTAAGTCCCAACCATTATTCACTGCTAATGATAATATGACTCTAACCGTATTCATTTTTTCAATCAGAGCAAAAGTTTCAAGGTAATCCACTCCATATGTTTGTGTAAATCCTTTAGCTACTAACCTTGCCTTGTATCTTTCAACTGTTTCATCTGCTTTATACTTCACACTAAATACCCATTTGCACCCTATTGCCTTTTTCCCTCTAGGTAAGATAGCAAGCTTCTAGGTCTTTTTTTTGTTCAGTGCTTCCATTTCAACATTCATGGCTTGTTTCCCTTTTCTATTAGATAATGCTTCAGATACAAAAGGTGGTGTGGACATGTTATTCAGATTTGTAAGGAAAGTTTTATGGGTAGGAGATGTAAGACCCGATGAATTTAAATAATTAAATAAATAATTATTTAATAAATGCGGGTGGTGGAATCCTTTATGACAATTAGTGCTAACTGTCATGACGTGGAAAAGTACTAGCTCAAGTGGTTGAGAGTACTTAATTGTGTGAGAGGATTTGGGTTCATGTCCTATGTATGCCATTTGTGTGTTATTTAATTTTATTATTTTCTTTGATGATGTGTTTGGGGCGTGATAAGTAAGTAGATAATTTTAGATGTATAAATATTATCATGAAATGTGATTTAGTTGAGTTGGTTGTGCATTTGAATTTCAATTGTGAGGTAGTGGGTTCAAGCCTTAACTTGGACAAAATAACTTTCTTTTTGTTAAAACCTATTTTGGCAAGGAGGTGAAGAGGCTTAGAAAACCTAGGAGGCCACCAAGGTGGGCTATAAAAACAACTCCGCCTTGAAAGTCAATTAAAGCCAATTTTAATGCTAATTGCGTTTTTGAACCATAACCCATCATTAAGGATTTGAGTAATTGGCCAAGTGAGTGGAAAGAGAGTGTGGGAAGGAGGATTTCGTGTGGACTATTTAGGAGAGAGTTTCTGAGCATAAAATTGAACCTAAAGAGAGTGGGTGAGTGTGATTGGGTGGAGACAAGGGCTTGGAATCAAATTGGAATAAAAAAAAGGGGCTTTGGAAGAGCAATTGCACGAGAAAAATCCAGGTTAGGGGAGTTCCTATTCGGTGTTTTAATCTTTCTCGTATGGATATGTATTATATGAATGATTGAAATGCATGAACTTTGCTATTCTCGGACTTTTTCACGTTTCTGGGATTTTACCAGAAACTGCGAAGCAGCGCATGAGTTGCCGCTAGGCGACGCATGTGGTTGCAACCCAATTTACTGGGTTTCTTTGTTAACCGCCTGGCAGTTGAGGGTGACCCGCCAGGCGACGTATGCGACGTTGTCAAATTTTTGGTTTTTGTTTGGTTTGATAGTGGTGTTGGGATGCTTATATGAGATTTATATTGTATGTATATAACTGACATGATGCATTATGAATTGCAGTTATTATTTGGTGGGAATTGCATGGATTTCTAAATGAATATGGGGAATTAGGGTTCTTGTTGGGGTGGTGATGAATAAACACTAGTTCTGTCAATGATTGATGCGTTGATTCTATAGAAAAGATGATTATATGAACCAAGCATGAACCTGTATGTTATGTGCATGTTAAATTATTCGTGTATAGGTAAGAACTATGGTTGGGGGTGTTTGAGGGGTCACGAAGGGTGCAGGAGTGATATGTCAGAACCCAGATTGTTAAGCACCGCCTGACGGAGCCTGGACTGCCGCCAGGCGACACCTCAGTGCAGCAGGATACCTTGAGTTTCATTGGTGATGTGCGTTATTGGGTGTTTGACTGGTAAATTCATAAGTGTATGATTAAAATTGAGCAAGTAGATGAATGTGGCATAATAGGGACTAAAGGAGGTTAAAATAAGTAAAAGTTGTGAAGTGTGATATAGAGTAGTGGTTGTTCTTAACTGTTTGGCTGCGTGTGATAAGTTATAATTCAGAATGCATGTTAATTGGGTAATAAAAGTGAGATTGATTTATATGATATGGTATGGGTGGTGCATTTTTCCTAGACATGGTCCATGTAGTGGTGGTCTTATTATTAAAGTACATGTGCAATATTGTCTAAATTGTGGTGGCATGAGTTATATAAGTATTAGACTGTATAATTATAAGACTTGGAGTCTGTTGAGTGCATATGGCATGTTTAAAGTAGTAAATGAAAGAGAGTATGTGGGCATGAGAATAATTGATTTGGCGTCATGACTAAATGTGTGTATTGTAATCTAGTTATAGAACTATGACTGGAAAACTATATTGGTGTTATAATTTTGTGTGTTGTGTGATTGAGGTCCATTGGGACCGTTCTAAATGCCAAAAACCAGTAGCAATTGCGCTACTGGTGTGGCACCTGGGGACGAGGGCGAGTTGTCAGGCGATATCTACCTAAAACAGTGGCAGTGGTCCTTGTACGCGCAAGGCGCCTAGCGGTAGTGTTGGTTCTGCCAGGCAAAAGAGGTGCAGCAGAAGCCCTGGATGGTGTGTGGTGCCTGGCAGCAAGGTTGGGGTCTGTCAGGCAGTGATGGTGCAACATTACTTCTGTAAGGCGCTTGGCACCTGGCAGTGTGAGATGCCCGCTAGGCGGTCTGGAATCAGATTTTGCCTAGCGACGCGAGAGGCGCGCCAAGCGGTTTTGGTGCAGAGTTAGTGCGCGAGGAGGATTTCTACACAACTTTAGGTTATGTTCATGATGCGATGCTTTGGCTGGGGCCCCCGTTACAAGTGTATCTACAAAACTTACGTTCGTTTTGGGGAACTTCACTTGGTGTCACGGTGAGAGGCCGTGGCAAAGTTATTCCCACGTGTGGACTATCAGGTGGTGGCTTGTAGTCGAAGGGGCGAGTAGACACTCGTGCAGCAAAGATCGATCATTGATCTCACCCAAAGGGTATGGAAATAATAGACGTCTAAATTAAAGGTTGAAAGTTGAGGAACCAAGGAGAAAGGGGAAATGCTAACACGGGTTATAATCTTGAGATGTTGTATTTATTGTCAAATTTTGTTGGTTTATTTAAATGAGCTCACCCTATCTGTGTGTGATTTGCGATGATCATGTAACTTCTTACATGGGAGCAGATATTGATGCAGGTGAGCATGTGGATTGATGTGACCCCAATAAGACTTATAGCATTGAGCCAACGCCTAGGCCCATTCCTTTTAATTTCTTTTAATTTTATTTTATTTTAATTAAATAAATGATGTTCTAATTGGGCTTGTTTTGTAAATTGCAGCCTATAATTCCAAGGTACTAATTGGTATTGGGTCTGCGGCCCACATTCATTCACATGAAAGATTGGGGTTTCGTTTTGGGTCTACAACCAGCAACCTAGCCCAATGTCATGCTGCACAGAGCCACGCTGGCGGGAACCATTTTCTTCATTAGTTGGGCCTGCACGTGAAAATAATCTTTCAGCCAACGCAGTTAAATTGTCACATGTGCTTCCCGCACCAACTTAATGCAATAACCTTTTGTCTTCATTGGGTCGAGAATCATTTCATGCGTGCAGCCCAATTATCTCTAGGGTTCCTCTTTACGCGTCCCTTTCTCTCACCAATGCCGCTAGGTTTCTTTCTCTTTCACGCTGCTCGGGTTCCTTGTGTTGCACCTTCATCATCCAAAACTGCCAACCCAAACAAGTGTGCATCACACGTCCCTGGCCCGCATCACATGTTCCTTTCCCCTCACCCATTTCCCATTAGGATTCTTGTACACAGTCTCGTTGCCGTTAAATCCTTTTCACTTTCACTTCTGTTTCCCTTGCCGTTAGGTCTGTTAGACGGCGTTTCTGATTTGTTGTTGCTCCGGTTGCCTCTCATCTATAAAAGGGGCAAGCCTTTATTTGTAATGCCTTAGCTTTGATGAATGAGAATATTCGGTAGAGATCACTCCCGCCGTTCATTAACTCACCATAAACCCTAGGTTAGGTCGTTATCTACTCGGGTTGCCCCAAACCAGTGAGAAACCAGATCTAACCGAGCATCATCTTCATTCCACTGCGTTTCCCTCGCTCTCTGCAAGATTCAATCGGTGGAACGCCGATTGGGAGAGCTTTTTCGGCGAACACCGCGACGGAAGAGCCTCATCAAGTGGTATTCAGACCACTCGTGATTGGACCGCGCTGAGATAAGTGTTCTTCATCTTCTCTCTACTATTATTTCTTCAATTCTTTTGTTCAATTTCGTCTTGTTCTGGCTTGATTGAGTTTTGCGTCTCTGTTGTTAATCTGTGCTAATATTTTTCGTGCTGAAATTGATTCAAAATCCTTGTTCTGATTGTCTTGGATCAATACTGATTAATGCACTGTCATAAGCTCTCTAATCTGCCGTTCAAATGCATGTCTTAGGTTTTAATTTCAGTTTTGATTACCTAGCTTTCAATTTTATAATCTCGTGTATTTGTCTTAGGTTTTGTTAGTTCGTTTTCTATGTTAATGATTCCATAGTTGTGTGCCTAATTTGCGTATTGTCACTGCTTTGTCTTTGTTTCAGTCATTATTTCATTTGTCATATGTTGAGTTTAGTATCTGCATTTGTATTTTGTTCAGTTCTTTTATTGCTAGTTCACTGAAATAGTTGTGCCTTCCTTTGTTGTTTCTGCATTGAAACCTGATTCATGGTGCTATTTTCCTGTTGGCCAATTTTGATTCCTGCATCTGTTTATTATTCATAACTAGCAGATTTTTGTGCTAGTTGGAGCTTATTGAGTTGCATACTGCTGTTGTGTACTACATTGGTTATATCATGTTGTGCAACAATGAATCCAGCACATTCTGTTTTTGATGTATCATTTCCAGCCATTGTTCACTGCAGTTGTTTTTGGCTAAATTTGTATTCCTTTAATCAACATTGTTCACTGTAGCTTGCTCACTTGCTTTTGTTTGGCAGCTCTCTATTTTTCTCAAATTTTTGACATTCAAACTGTTTCAGTGTTTTGTCTAGTCCAATTAAGTACCTCTGTTGTGGCCTGATTCATTGCTTGCCTCCATAATTCTCGTGCTCTTGCTTTGATTGCCTGCAGCTAGTTTCTTTGTTCACACATGTCCAGATTTTGATATTGCTAAATGACTTAAAATGCTACAAACTTTGTGATCTATGTTGAAGTCTGGTTTGATGAATCAATATGCTATACCCGAACCTGCAGCATTTTGAGTTGTGCTTTTCGTTGTCAAAATTAATATTTGTTGCTATCTTTGGCCTGTCAGCTTACTTTGCTGCAATATTGTTGGTTTAGTTAATTCAAGACTGCTGCATATTGCTAATTGTTTGCACTGGCCGAGAGTTTCTTGTTAAGTCATTATTGTTTAATGTGCTTTTTATCATTGTTTTCGAGTTGAATCACTTGAATTCTGCCATATGCGTTTGAGTACTGAATTGGAAGTAGCCTATTGAAACTGTTGTGAGCTGTTGTTGATGCTCTTTGTGAGTTAAAAAAAAAGAAAAAAAGAAAAGAAAGCAGTCCAGTAAAAAAAGAAATATACTGAGAAATCCATGAAAAGTACTTATGGTATGCAAAGTGAATGTTTGATCCACTAATTTGAGTAAAATAGAGTGCACTACAGTCACAGATTTGCTACTGTCCTCTTAATTTTCAACTTGCATATGCTCTTGATTCAACTTGTTTTGAGTCTTTGTTTGATTTTCCTTTTGTTTATCTTGTTCTAGATGCATTCCTTAGGTTCCTTTTATGTGCCTTCTTTATTGGTTAGCTTGTTTTCTTGCTTGTCTTTATTGGCTATCCTTGAGTTTGTCTATTAAATCTTTCAATTGATGTTGTCTCATTCTTTCATTTGAGCTTTTATTGTTTTTTCTGAATTTTTTCCTCTCACGCAACTTGATTTGCTCTTGATTCTGTGTTGGATCCTGCATACTCACTATTTTGGCGGCCTTTGTAGGTGAAGCCTCTTCTTGGGGGAGGAGGGTAAGTGAATCTATTGTGAGAGTACATTACCGAGAGAATTGTGGCGTCAGCTGGGACGTGAGAGCATCAAAGTGGAAGAAACACTTGAGGGAGACTTATTTGGAGGCTGGCCGAGAGAGAGACATAGATTAGCATAGCTTTCTTTTATTTTGTGTTTTGCTGTTTTCATATCACGGCATTTATGTATTATTTCTTTTTCAGTTTGTTGTTTTCCTTTCATTTGGCTTAGGTGGGAAAATGCTTTAGAGCAATCCCATCCTTAGCAAGTTTGTAATAGTTTTTAAGCGTGTAGTGTGATGTTCAAGGGGTTCCAAAGGCCACTTGAATTTTCACTTAGGAATTTTTTTCGTCTAGTTTGTGTTTTACGGCTTTATGTTTTCAGCTTTTATGCTCTGTGTTTCAATGTCCAGGTTCTGTTTTGCGTGCTTTGTATGCTTGTATTTCTGTTTTAGGTCTCGTGATATCTAGGTGCCATCTGTTTAACACTTAGTTGACCTTCATTTGGTCTTTAAGTTTTCACTCTCTTCACACACTTTGTCAATTTGTTTTTTTTTCATACAATCTGTTTCATTTGTATTTTTATTGAGAAATTTTGTGAAAGCATTTTAGAGATCTCTGGCTAGGAAAGGCTTGGTTCCTAAGCTTGTCTATGTGACTCACCTCCCTTTCCTAGGAGTATCTCTAGAACTCTTTTCCACTACTTTCTCTTTAGAAATTCATCAACTTTGTGAAAAATTGTTTTGCTACAATTGTTTCAAAATGAGTTTTTCTTCTTCTAGCCGTATGCATGTAGATAGGCATAATAATGTGCATTTAGATAGGCATCGTAGTCATGAGTTGCATCATACCATTCATAGTGATATTCCATTCTTTGGGGAAGATATAAGACCAATATCATTTAAAGATTGGATGTGGGATACTAAGAAATTGGTGCAACCAATGTTTAGTAAATATAGTTATATAGACATTCTTAGGCATGTTACATCTAGATTTGTAGGACGTGCATTTGATTGGTGGCAAGAGAGACAATATCGAGTGAAAAAGGGGAGATCATCATGCATCACTACATTTTATGAATTAAAAACATGCATGTGGTAACATTTCATTCCTCCTTCATTTAGGATCACTAAAGCACAACAAGCTAGGATAGAAGACTTCATTGACATTGGCGATGCATTCATCCAAAACATTGCTAAGTTTTCTAGACTAGAAAAAGATTTTAAGCACAATTTAGACTTGCTCATGAGTGCTCAAAGAAAGAGAGAAAAATACAAGAGAGAGCAAGCTAAACATCAAAAGCTTCGAGAGTTTGAAAAAAAGAGAGAAAAAGAAGAATTTGAGAAGCTTTGTGCTCAAAGAGAACAAGAGGAAAAAGAGATAAAAGAGAAGAAAATAAAAGAGGAAGAAGAAAAGCTAAAGAGGAGAGTCTAAGAAAAACAAAAGAAGAGAATGAGAGAAAAGAATTACAGGAAATAGAGAAAATAAAACAAGAGAGTAATCTTGAAATACAATCACAAGTGGTAGAGTTAAAGATCATTTCAAATGCAAAAAGGGAACTAATTGTTAAGGATTTGGTGTTAAATTTTTCACTAATTCCTTCCATTCAGTTTCAATTGTCAAAGGAAGTTCTTACATCTTTAACTTTTATTCACTTTGTCAGTAAATCTTTTGTTTTGTTTTCGACTCAAACATTTTGTTCCCAATTTCATTTCCTTATTTCACCCTCCTCAACATCTTGTGTAAAAACACACTTTGACTTTAAAATTCTTTTCAAAAATCATCTTAGTCAAAGTGTAAAACATTCTTTTTGTGAAGTGGGCCTAATACCAACTTTTTTTAAAATTTATAAACTCATTTTCACATAGTCTCCACTCAATTTTATTGCATGGTCATTATGATTTTAATTCACTTTTATTTGATGACTATTGCATATTTGTCTTTGATCCGGGTGGTACTATAATTTTGTTTGTTGTGGGCCTTTAATAACCCTCTAGATCTGAGGACAAATCCTCTTCAAGGGGGAGGGGATGATGTGACCCCAATAAGGCTTATAGCATTGGGCCAACGCCTAAGCCCACTCCTTTTAATTTCTTTTAATTTTATTTTATTTTAATTAAATAAATGATATTCTAATTGGGCTTGTTTTGTAAATTGCAACCTATAATTCCAAGGTACTAATTGGTATTGGGTCTGCAGCCCACATTCATTCACATGAAAGATTGGGGTTTCGTTTTGGGTCTACAACCAGCAACCTAGCCCAATGTCATGCTGCACACAGCCACGCTGGCGGGAACCATTTTCTTCACTAGTTGGGCCTGCACGTGAAAATAATCTTTCAGCCAACGCAGCCAAATTGTCACGTGTGCTTCCCGCACCAACCTATTGCAATAACCTTTTGTCTTCATTGGGCCGAGAATCATTTCATGCGTGCAGCCCAATTATCTCTAGGGTTCCTCTTCACGCGTCCCTTTCTCTCATCAACGCCGCTAGGTTTCTTTCTCTTTCACGCTGCTCGGGTTCCTTGTGTTGCATCTTCATCATCCAAAACTGCCAACCCAAACAAGTGTGCATCACACGTCCCTGGCCCGCATCACATGTTCCTTTCCCCTCACCCATTTCCCATTATGATTCTTGTACACGGTCTCGTTGCCGTTAGATCCTTTTCTCTTTCACTTCCGTTTCCCTTGCCGTTAGGTCTGTTAGACGGCGTTTCTGATTTGTTGTTGCTCCGGTTGCCTCTCATCTATAAAAGGGGCAAGCCTTTGTTTGTAATGCCTTAGCTTTGATGAATGAGAATATTCGGTAGAGATCACTCCTGCCGTTCATCAACTCACCATAAACCCTAGGTTAGGTCGTTATCTACTCGGGTTGCCCAAAACCCGTGAGAAACCGGATCTAACCGAGCATCATCTTCATTCTGCTGTGTTTCCCTCGCTCTTTGCGAGATTCAATCGGTGGAACACCGATTGGGAGAGCTTTTCCAGCGAACACCGCGACGGAAGAGCCTCATCATGGATGGTTAGAGACAAAGTGAGGGAAAATCGCTATGGGAATTTCACTGGATTTTATTTATTTGAAAGCTTATGGACTATTGTATTGACTCCATAACTATTTTACGATTGTAATACTTGAACATTATGGTTTTATTTGGTTTATTGCGCGGTATTAAATATATCAAAATTTTCCCGCACTTTGGGAAAGGTGATGAGAATAAATGAGGTTGTTTTTATTATATTTAGTTTATTTTATTTTTAAATAAGTAATTTCCGGCTAGGACATTATAGGAGAGAACTGTGTGAAGGATAGAAAATTTGATAAAGGACAAACAAGTTTTTTAGTGCATGTTCTGGTTTCCTTTCTAAGCGCAATAGGTAGGTCAAGCTCATTGGGTAGGCTAAGGTATTGTTTCTATATTTCTGAGGTTTCTAAAATTCCAGCATCACATTCATTAAACAAATTTACAAGACTAGTAAATGTTATCTCATGTAGTGGTACGAGATTGGATTCTTGAACATGACTAAAAGTTGGAATGACCCTCGTTTTTCTCCTTGAATACACCAGATTTTTTCCAATTTTTCTACCATCAGTAATCTCAATTTCAGATTGGCTTTCAATTTGTTGAGGTTCAATCTCAAGTTGAGTTTTGGTGATAGTAGTTTTGGTCTCTGGTTGTATTTCAATTTCAGGTTAGGTTGGACTATTTTCAAGTATGTCTACGTTCACCACACCAGGATTAATTTAAGGTCTTGAGAATATTAGAAGCTCATCTTCCCTTAATGGTTCATCTTCCTTTGTTATACTCTCCCCCAGAAGATGAGATTCCTTAAAATAAGTTTCTTGTTCATGAAAGGTGACGTCTCTAGACATATAAAATTTTCTAGATATAGGGTGGTAACATCTATATCCCTTTTGTGTGTTTGAGTAACCTACAAAAACACACTTGACAGCTTTAGGATCAAGTTTTCCCCTTTCATTATTGTGAACATGGACAAATGCTATACACCTAAATATTCTAGGTTGAAGTTTGTTTGAGGACTCTATGTGGGGATAGAATGAGGACATGACTTCATGGGACTTTGTAAGTTTAGAAGTTTTGAGGGTAAACGATTGATTAGGTATGTGGCAGTGAGAATAGCTTCCCCCCAAAAAAATTTTGAGACATGATTTTGAAAAAGAAAGGCTCTAGTATGATTTAGAGGATGTCCTTTTTTTCTCTCAGTCACCCCGTTTTGTTGAGGTGTGTGAACGCACGAAGACTCATGAATAATACCTTCTTTTTGACAAAAACAATTTAGAGTTATGTTAAAATAGTCCTTGGCATTATCAGATCTGATTTTCTTAATGTTGAAACCAAATTGAGTTTTGATCATTGAGACAAAATTTATACACATGGAACTGACTTCAGATTTGTGTTTTAATAAAAAAAAATCCAAGTAACTCTAGTACAATCATCAATAAAAGTTAAAAACCATTTAGCACCTGAAAAAGTTAGAATATTTGTAGGACCCCAGACATCAGTATGAACAAGAGAAAAAGGTTGATCACTCAGTTTATTATTAATAGGAAAAGGGAGACGTCTATGTTTGGCTAACTCGCAAACTTCACAACACATACTCCCTATATTTATGTTTTTAAGTAAAGAAGGAAGATGGTTTTTACAATTTGAAATGAAGGATGCCCCATCCGACAATGGTGAAGATGAATTTTTTCTTTATTGGTCAAGGCAAATTCTATAACAAGAGAGTGACTTTTGGTAGACAAATTGGGGTTTTTGATGTAATAGAGACCATTCCATTCTTTAGCACATCCAATCATATTCCTCGAGTTCCTGTCCTGTAAAATACACATATTGGTGTCAAATATAGCAATACAAGAGAGATCCTTTGTAAGTTTTTGAATAGAAATGAGGTTAGTGAATAATTTAGGAACATGAAGGACATTTTTTTAATGTGAGGGATGGGTTTATGTGGATCTCTCCTTGTCCAACTGCAGTTATAAGCATTCCATCAGCTGTAGAAATCTTTTTATTGCTAGGACAAGGTGAGTAGGTGGAAAAATATAGAGGTAGAGGTGTCATATGATCTGTGGCTCCTAAATCTAATATTCAAGGGTGTGAAAAGTTTCTATCGGAAACATTAAAGACAAGAGAATATGGAATCTTACCAGAATGTATCAAGGTACACATACCTGTAGACTTGTCCATCTTACTTATAAAGGATCTTACTCTTTCTATCTCTTCATGATTTAGTTGCCCCATCTCTTCATTCTGCCCGGTTACAGAGTTTACTTGGACAAGGAGAATTTATATGTTTTGAAATATGTCCTTGGTGCCAAGCACCTCAGAGTTTACTTGTCCTTGGCCTTTCTTCTTTTGGTTATGAAATTTTTGGCTACCCCATTCTTTGTTTGGTGGTTTCCCATGTAGTTTCCAACACTTCTCCTTTGTGTGACGTGGTTTCTTACAATAAGTACACCACACTTCTTGTTTCTTTTTCTCAGCTGGAAAATTGTTCTTCTTTTTGTTAACCGCCATTGTTGCTCCCTATTCTACCTTCATTGTGGTACTCTCAACACTAGGAATTTCCAAAATCAGATTTCTTCTACTTTCCTCACTTCAGATAATGGCTATGACTTCATTCAAACTTGGAACTCTTTCTTTGCCTAGAATTTGAATCTGAACTTGATCATATTCAGGATTTAGGCCAACTAGGAAATCATATACATGGTTTTGCTCAATATACTCATTGGGTAGAACTGAATCCTCTAAACACTTTGCTTTTATCACACGATAATGATCCAATTCCATCCACAGGGACTTGAGCTGATTAGCATATTTTGTATGACAAATTTATTGCCTTGTTTAGTGTAAGACCCGTGAAAATTTAATTAATTAATTAATTAATTAATGCGGGTAGTGGAAACCTTTATGACAATAAATTCTAACTTGTATGACGTGAAAAAGTACTAGCTTAATTGGTTGAAAGTACTTGATTGTGTGAAAGGACTTGGGTTCAAGTTCTATGTATGCCAATTGTGTGTTATTTATTTGTTATTATTTTAAATATATGTTGATCATGTTGAGGGATAATATAATTATTGAATTATATTAGTCAGCATGAAATATGAATTGGTTGAATGGTTTAACATTGATTTGGCATTGGCATAGTTATGGGTTCAAGCCTTGGAGAACCCAAATTAAACTTTATTTTTGCTAAACTTAGTTTTGGCTTAAATATGAAAGGGTAGATGAAACCCTAGCAGCCAAGGGCTGGAAAACCATCATGAGACAACTAATGAATGGTAATTAACATAGATTAATGTTATTTTCTCACATTAAGACCCAATTAAAAGGCCATTTAGAGGTAAGAGAGAAGGTTTTGGTGGGCTGCCATTGTGCTTGCTGAAGAGAGCACGAAAATTTGAGAGTGGTGAGGATTGAGTGAAGCTTTGGGGCTAAATTTAGAAGAACCAAGGAGGGTCATTGGTGATCAAGGGAGAATTTTCCAAGTGTCAAAGTTTTAAGCAAAGGAAACCAGGTTAGGGGAGTTTTACACATTCTACTTTATGTTAAGCTTGAATTGCATGATATAAATTATGAAATGCATGAATTCTTGGTGTTTCTACTTGAATTTTGGGGTTTTCTGGAAATTCCCCAGAAACCGCTTGGCGGGCTATTAATAGCTGTCAGGCGGCTCTTACCATTTTGTGTGTTTTCTGGGTTCCCTAGAGGAATCGCCTGACAGTGAAGCCCTGTACCGCCAGGCGACGCAAGCCTGTAACCTATTTCTGGATTTCTCTAATGAATTGCCTGGCGGTGATGAATTTTCGCCAGGCGACGCGAGCCTGTTTGGCTCAATTTTGATGTTCTGTGGTGTTTGGAGTGATTCTGATCGGATGGGGAGCTAGTTTCAATTGTTAGGTGATGATTGGATATTAAATTTCATTGAGTTTAGGGTGATTGAGGACTAGATTTGATGGAACAGTGCATATGTGATTTAGGGTTGAAAAGTTTAGGGTTTGAATGTTGTGAGTCCAATTGGTGGTGAATTCTAGTGAAAATTGGTAACAATTGAGTGGGGGTTGTACGTTAGTCCAAATGAAGAGGAATTCACGTGAGGACTGGAAGAATTGGGCAGGCATAAGACCAACTAGAGGGGTTTGGGAGGTTTCGCAGGGTGGAGCGATTTCGGAAAACTAGAAACTGAGAGCACTGCCTGGCGGCTCGAGGCCTGCCGCCAGGCGCCATCACAAAGGAAGCAATTTTGACGTGAATGTGGTTGTGGTGATGATTCTGTGATCCTGGAAAGTTATGTGCTTAAACCTTAAGGTCGGAGATGATATTTAGATTAGGCTTTGGTGATAACTTGTACATTGGAAAAGGGAGACTTAATTTCATTATTTTAAAAGGTGAGGCATTTTATAATGCATCAGGTGTAGGGAATTTGGAGTGATAGTTCAGGGAAGTGTAAATGGGGAAATTAGGGGACCAGTTGGATAATATAGAGAATTCATGGCAAATGTGTTAATGACATGGTATGTAAGAGCTCATATAAATATAGGTAGGATTAATCCAAGTGAAGTTGTTAAACCTTAGAAGAGATTAATAATTTGAGGCAATCTTGACCATGAGTTACTGGGTTGATATTGGCAAGTGGTCTAGTTCTAAGACAAATGAGAGTTGTATAATTGAGGGAAGACACATGATGAAGTTGAGGTGAGGTATTAACCTTGATGACTATTAAACAAATTGGAATTTAGAAACTATTGGATTGGGAATTCTAGTAATGCTAGAGCATTGTATACACTCTTGATGTGAACGAGACAAGACAATAACACTGGTTGAATGAATATGTGAGAGAGTGTGAGAAAAGGAAAGCCAGAACATAAACCAAAGTTCGTAGGTTTGTAGATTCTGATATGGCGCTTGGCGGTGGGGATGCGAACCGTTAGGCGATAGCTTGAATTCAGAGAGCAACCTGTACGCGTGGCGCCTGGCGGCAGAGAGCGTTCCGCTAGACGAAGTCTGTAAGGTCAGTGGGCTCCTAGTTTACGCGCGCCTGACGGTGAGGGAAGTCTCGCCAAGCGACATTTGCAGCGTTGAGTTTTCTGAGGCGCTTGGCGCTTGGCGGTACGCGACCCCCGCCAGGCGGTCTGGAAGCGGCTGAGCCTGCGGTACGTGTCCCCCGTCAGGCGATTTTTACTGCAGCAGTATTGAGGTTGTTGTTGTTTGGATGCGTGATCTACAGGATTTTAGTGATGCTTCAAAGGTGTGTTGCTGGTGTTCCTTGAGTTGAGCTCAGACCGTATCCCTTGACTTGATCTCGGGATAGGGGTTAAGCACGTGGCATTTCTCGAGTTGAGCTCGAAATGACATCCCTCGAGTTGAGCTCAGGATGGCGGATGAACACAAGGAACTCTTGAGTTGAGCTCGGGTTGGCGAGTGTTGTCGGTGTGAGTGTGGTGGTTGTGGTCAGTACGGATGGGTCTAGATAGATTGTTCTCCTCAATGGTTAGCTGACGAGTTTGGTAGTATTGGGACGTTGCGAACTATGTTCATATTTGGGAACTCCACCTAGTGTTACGGTGTATGATCTGTAGCAATGGTTTTCCACACGTGCTCTATCGGTTGTGGTCGATAGGTATGGCAACAAGTCATCTTGAAGTCGTCACTAGACAATGTAGAAAACGAATAACATGGTTGTGGCCATGTGGTATGAAATTAAAGGATGAGATTCCTTTGGGGTGATTGCATGCTATAAATATATAAGTGTTTCATATGTGTATGTATATTTATATGCTTTATTCTGTTAAGCTCACCTTATCTGCTTGTGGTTAGCGATGATCGTGTACGCGGTACACGTGAGCATATGATGTTGTTGCAGGTGCTTCTAGTGAGGCTTAGCTACGGAGCGGGGATAGCTTGAGATTTTTTTTTTTATATTTTATGGATTTATATTTTATGATTTTAAATCAGTTGTAAACTCTGATGTATTGGACATTAATTTTATATTGGATAAATACTTGTTTCGGATTTCAGTTATGTTATCGTGAAATAAAGTTTTAAATTTCCCGTGTTTTTGGGAAATGATGTTTTATTAAATGCAAAGTAATTAGTTTTTCTTTATTTTATTATTAAAATCTGTAATATCCTGACGGGATGTTACATTTAGCTCCCACAATTTTTACCTTCACTTCATATATTTGGGTAACATCCTTAGCCTTTGAGTAGGTTTGTTCGATTGCCTCCCAAATCTCTTTGGCTGAGTTTAGAAACATACATGTGTCACTAATCTCAGGTATCATAGAATTCCAAAGCCACGCCATAATCATTGAATCTTCTTCTTCCCATGATCTGAATCTGGTTTCTGTTTCACTAGGAGGATTTTCTGTAAGACGGCTACCATTGCCTTTGCCTTTTAATATGGTTCATGTAAGTTGGGACCACTTAAGATAGTTCTTTCCGTTCAATCTGTATGCAGAGTGAATATTTTGCAATTCTCCATTATTAGGGACGAATTTGTGACTTGAATCAGGGACAAAATTCGCCACCTCGACCATAGAAATAAGAATAATGGAATGAAAAAGATAAAGTGCAGCTATGAAGGCTGCAGGAAGACAACCGTAGATGCAATGATGAGATTGTGTGAGGCATCTTTTCAAAAGTTGAGACTTAATTGACACATTTTTAAAAACGGGTACCAAACTGACACATTTAAACGAAAGTGGGTACCATCCAACTAATTAAACCTAAATTTATATTCGACACATAGTTCTCAGAAAAAAAATTATTTGTTATTTTAATATTAAACCATGTAAACATCGTAACCCCATCCTTCTTTTGATTACTCTACTATACACATTTGAACTTCAAAAATTTACTACTTCATTATTTGTGATTCTTCTTACAGGTATAACTTGCATATAAGTGTGAAAGAATTGTAATTTAGTTTACCACATAATCAATTTATATTTGGTATTTAGTTCTTGTAACATTTGTTTTATTTTTTATTTTTAAATTGAAACCATATGAATAACCTAACCCAATTTTTTATTAATGACACTAATTAAAATAAAACTAACCATGTTATTGTTGATGATTATTCATGCATGTTAACTTATTATCTACATTTACAAAAACTCTAACTTTATTTGCCACATAATGAATTTATTTACAAAAACTCTAACTTTAGTTGTCACATAATGAATTTATAATTGGTATTTAATTCTTGAAAAACATTTGGGTGTTTGTTGTTTTAAAAGAATTGAAAACATGTGAATAACCAAAACATTCTTTTTTATTAATAACACTACCCTAAATAAAATTAGCTGCATAATTTATTATTATTCATGTGTTAACCTAAAACCTACATACAAATGTGCAAAAACAACAACTTTGTTCAACACATAATGAATTTATATTTGGTACTTAGTTCTTGTAACTCATTTATTTATGTTTTTTTTTTTTAAAATTGAAACCATATGAACAATATAGTTAATATTTTATTAATAACACTACTCAAAATAAAATTAATCACGTCACCATTTATGGTTATTCATGCATGTTAACCTATAACCAATCGTGAAAAACATTGTGACATAATATTTAATTAAATACAACATTCGAAGATTTTAACTTAAAAAATAATTAAAAAAAATTAAAAGGAAAAAGAAAAATCACATAACTTGATGAGAATGGACATAATTCTTGAAAACGCTATAAATTAAAAATAAGTATCTAACTTTACAATATAGGTGTGGTGAAATGCATACTTCTTAGTATTAACTATACATATAGAATTATATAGAGTTATACACCTCAATCTCCTATATAAAATTATACATAAGAAATAGAGTATTATATGCTTAAATATGATCTTTCATCGTTCATGATCACACCTGGACTCCATCTCAACTTTTTGTCAAGTTTGTTAACAAATTTAAAAACATATACGTCAAAGTTTTTATAATTTTTTTTAAACATAAAACAATGACACATGAGCTCCATTTTAACTTTGTCAAAATTTCTCAAAAATTATTTGTCAAAATATCATCTCCTTCTTTTAACTTTGAAAATTTACTAATTTTAAATAGTCTTATAAATTTTACTTCAATATTTTGTTTGACAATTTACTCTTTTTTAAATAAGTAGTGTTTTTTTTATTATAATTTGATTTAAAAGATAAACATTATTTATCTTTAAGAAATAAGAAGTTAAAATACATGATAAGAAATTAATCTTTAAAGGAAAAAAAAAGTTTAGAATTGAGAAACTAAAACACATGATTTATGTTATATGATTGTGTTTAAATATAATTTTATTTTATATTCAAACCTAATTTCTATGTATAATAAACCAACACATCACTTTATATTAGAGATTTATCTTGGTAATTTAAAAATCCTCAAATGAGTTATTCTCCATCCTAATCAAGAAAACAAAACTAACAAAAGTAAATTATGAACATATTTGAACAAATTTTTTCAAACACTTCTAAACTAATAAAAAGAAGAAACATTTTTACAAGCTAAATTATCCTAGACAGAAATTAAAAAAAAAAAGAAAAATTATATGATAAAATTTATACAAATTAATTTATAAATAAATTAACTTTAAATTATGAAAAAAATAAATTTAATTTATTTTTTATTTTTTATACAATTATTTAAGAAACATTTTGCATTGATAAACTCCTTGAGAATTAGAAACAGAAAAAATTAGAGAAAAAAAGAAGAAGAGATAATTTTACTTTTACTTTACAATTTCATTAATCTCTTTAAAATTTAAACGATGAATAAAATGTAAAAATTTAAAAAAATTATTAATAATATGCACTAAAAAGAAATTTAGATACTGTTAAAAAATGATAATTTAAAAATAATAGGATTAATTAAACCATTTGTTTCCCCCCTAAAACTACTTAGCATGTGGTGTCTATTTAAGACTTATCAGAGAAGTCTCAGTCTCCAGACCTTTGCATGTTGAATCAACCGAGAAAAGAAATCACGCGTCTGACATTTGCACGCGAGCTTTGGAAAACTAAAGCCCCAACCGCTAAACCAACCAATCTTATCATCTTCAATTGTCTCATTGGTTACTTAAATATTAAACCAAAATGAACTTTCAAACAGATATAATACGTGTCCTGTTGATCATTCTTTCTCTTTGATTACTACACTTGTTTTCTTATTTTGTAGGTTTACTGCACATTCACTTCTCCAAAACGGTATGGTCCTTGCATTCATCTGTTTCTGCTTAGTTTGTGTTGTCTTCATGCTTTATCAGTTCTTTTGAATGGAAGATTACATGATATTTTTACTTCACTCCCTATATATAAAAACTGTCCATTTAAGTCTATTTTTAATATCTTTGTTTATGTATGCGTTTATGTAAATTTAGATGGTAGAGATAAGAGATAAGAAGATAAAGTTTATACTATTTTAGAGGCTAAATGAGTAGTTAAATCTTTTTTAAAAAATAAAATGTTTGCATGAGCTCATTTTAGTTTGTATAACTTTCATTCTCATTTTTCTTTTTCATTTTAAGTACATATGGGGAACTTTTATGAGATTTAAGAAAATAGTGGTTAGAATGAAATTAAAAAGGAGATGTTTGCTGCATAAGATGAGAGGCATAGTTTGACCCTCAGTGAATGCAGTAACTGAATCAACAAGTTTTTTTTGAAGCCAATAGCTGCTTGAGGTAACCAAACAACCATTACTAATATAAGCTTTGATACCATCTTAAAAAGAAAAGTTTAAGCTTTACAAAACAATTTAATGAGATTTGTACTTAGTTATATACTCTAATTTGATTACATCTCTAGTTGAGTAGTTGAGGTTGGATTTCCAATAGATACTTCAAGTTTCATGCTTCTAGTTATAGTTGCTAATGAATAAATAAAGACAAAATCATAAATTCAAGTAAAATTAGAATCACTTAAATGCAATTAAATGTATTTTGATTTATAAAAAGTATTTTTAAATAAAATCAATCCTGATTTTAAGAATTTTAATGTTTTAGTATTTTCTAACTTTCAATTTGCCAGCTCTACCCATTGGAGAATGAAATACACTTCAATTTTCCAGCTCAACCCATTGGAGAATGAAATACACTGCTATGTAGGATTAGGGTGCCGTGATTGCTTTTCTGTTGGAGGCTACCCTGTTATCTGACCCAACTTATAATGTGTTTTTTCGATTTTTTTTTCTGTGCAGAATTGGAGTGCATTGCTGGTGTTTTTTTGGCAAGGAAGCCAAGACCTTAATAGCCAACCCAATTTCTAAAATTGGTTTTAATTGTGTTCTGTTCCTGTCATTGTGGTCTCCAACATAAATTCCTAATGGAGAATAATTCAGATCTTGAAGTTTGTTCTGTTCACGACCTTCATTTACCTATGTTATGGTAATTGTGGATAACAATTGCTAAACTATCATTGTTTTCATTGTTTTGTAGGCTGGCGCTGCTGCTGTGTTACTTCTCCAAATTGGTATTGCCTTCTTTTAGTGTTTGATATTTGCTCATCTTTTATTTACAATTTTACTCTTATACCGATTTGTTTTCATTTTTGCCCATCTCCCAATGCTTAGTTTATCTACTGTTTAGTTGCTTTCTCATTTTTAAATTATTAAAATTTTTGTAGGCAAGAGAGAGGGAGAGATTGAAGATGAGCCACAAGAGAGTGCAAAGAAGCAAAAGACAGATGAGGTTGCTGAGGAGCAAAGGAATAAGGACGAAATTGTTTCAGACAATTCCTTTTCAGATTCTGATCCAGATATGGTATTTATTTGACATGGAGTTATGATTTTATTTAAGCATTATATACTCTGATTTTGTGACATTATAGGTATAATGAAGTTTTTTATTTGCACTGTTTGAGTTTTATTTTGTTTGGGCTAGAATCCTTATGCTAAAAAAGATTATCTTAGTAAACATGAGAATTGTTTCTCACAAAGACGCAACTATTGAGCACTTTTAAGTGGATGGCAATTGTTTTCTTTTCTTTTTATTGTTATTGTTTCCAGGCATCCAAATCCTAGGAGGATTGACCTAATGCTACAAAGAAGAAATTTTAATCAAATCTAATCTCCTGATAGTATATAGCAATGGATCTTGGTTCTGCTAGAAGCTCTGATGAGGGTTTCACAAATACCATATTTGTTGATTTCTGTCAGTGGTTGATTCTTGTACTACACTATATGAATAAAGGAGCATTGGTTAATACTCGGAAATGAATACATTTGTAATTGAGCTAGCAAAAGAATAATAGATGTAATAAAGTTCGTACAGTACTCATCATATCTGTGCTCCAGTTATTGAAAGAGACTGAGCAAATATGACTTCACCAAGGCTAAGCCATTGGTACATGATATATTTGATATACCTTGTTTTGCTATCTGTTAACTGGATTATGTAGTAGAAGAGCACAAACAATTTATATTGAGTTTGACATAGTTTATATCATGTGTCAATTTTAGGGGCATATGGATATTCACGATGGTTATAATTCTGAAGAAAGTGATGAAGCAACACAGGAAGAGATGGATGCTTTGGTACATAAATTGCTCATTGGATGAACTTTTGCCCACTATATTTGTAATGTTGTTCTGTTATTTCTTCTATCTTTCAATTGCTTTACACTCTGGTCTCGTTTTGTTCTGAAGATTGTTGCTGCATCAAATGCTCAAGAATCTGATTTAATAAATTGAAAATGATTTTTAAAGTGGTAGTTCAGATGTTGACAATGAGAGTTATGAGTGTTAAAGTATAAGTTAGAGATGTCATTATCTGACAACTGTCATTGTAAAGTTTGAATTGTTATAGTTGCTAATACTGTTCTGTAATCTGCTCCCTATACAGAGGTTTTCTGTATCTTCATTGTAGTTAATCAATAACATTTTCATTTCTCTCTATTCTCTCCCTATTGAAAAGCCACATCTTACGAATTTCACAATCTTAGGCATTGTGCATATAATTGTTTATTTTTCCAAGTTAAATATCTTATTTCTTTCCATTGCAGCCCGTAATGAGTTCAGAGAATAGTGTGGAAGGAATTGAAGAAGAAGACTCTAAAACGCCTCGAGATGTAATAGTTTCTTAATGAATTTCTGTGGGGCTGATAAAGTTTCTGTTATGACTTACTGGAATACGTAGTTGATTTGTGTGAAAGATGTTTGGGATGAGAGGAGATGGTTGGTGCTCCCTCTGTAATTGAACAATATCAAATCAAGCATAACATGTTTTTTCCTGGAAATTTGCAGGCTAGAATGCTATCTACAATGAATGAACAATATGCTGGATCAAGGACTATATGTACTAAAAACTTGTCATACAGTGTGGAACGCACTGATTTGTATGTATTATTTTTCATGTGGGTGCCTGTCAAATATTATTCTGTTCAATTTTTCTAATCTCAAAATTATTCAGGGAAGATCTTTTCAAAGATTGTGGAGAAATTGTTGATATTCGTCTACACTTAGACAGTGAAGGGAGGTTCAGAGGCTTTGGACATATTGAGTTTGCATCGGCAGAAGCAGCACAAAAAGTAAGCTTTGTGACCTTGTGTGGTCTGAGCAAATAATTTTAGAACTGCTGAAAGCTTTTCACAGATAGTTGTACTGGTAGCTTTGCATTTGATAGTACCATTTCCTTTTCTGGAATAAAATAAAACTTTAGCAATTTGTTTTGATGAATTATTTTTTCTAATTCCTAGTCTTTTCAACAAATTTGATTCATGAATCAAATTGCCGATGGTACTTACCTGTGGTTGAGGTTTTATTGCTTTTATGTTTGTTGGACCTCTGGTCTGAGTAAAGAGAATTGACCTATGAATCACTTTTTTCTTCTGCAATCACAGGCTCTTCGGTTAAATTATACAGAACTGTTGAGATGCCGAATGAGAATTCGTTTGGCTCCACAAAGGCATAAGTATACTTCCAATAGAAGGTAATTTAAAGGCCTAATAAATAATAAAACTTTCCAAAAGCATGTTTCTTTTTGCTGTCTGGTGACAGTTTCCCATGTAGTAGCATTAATTGAAATTTGTTACAAAAACGTTGTCAATTTGAATTGGGAACATGTCATGCATTTTCACAGGTTGCCGTGTCCAGTTAAATGCATGTATGTATGTATGTATAACAAAACATTCTCTTGACATTTTTTCTTTTTCTAAATAGCTAAATAATCACAATGTTAATTGCTATCCCAACTATGCTGGCACCACAATTAACAACTTTTGGAAGTCCCACATCGACTAGTGATAAAGACAATTCATAATATATAAGTGAGTGCAATCTTCACCTTACAAGCCGGTTTGTGGGGCTTCAGTTAGGCTTAAATCTCGTCCTTTAACATATTAGAGTACTTAAAGTCTCTATATTTAGAGTGTGCAACACCTCAAATTAATTTAAAGGATATATATGTGGTTGCGGTGTCTCCCCTAATCCATAAAATAAAGGAGAAAAAAGAATGTAGGGTCTAGACCAAAACACACTAAGAAACCTATAACAAGGAAGTTGAAATCTATCTCTGAAAGAAATCAGAATTTACAAAAGATGGTAAATCATCCCACCATGCATAACATTGTGAACTAATACCAAAATTGGCTAACTTATCTGCTCAACGAAGATATGATTGACATGAATTTTTATGTATTTTGTTTTCCGCATGCAATTAAGCCATCTATTATTAAAAATGATTTATTTTACAGTACAAACAAATGTTCCTATAATCTCTTATGTACACATCTTCCTTTTGCAGTTTACATGTTAATCCTAGCAACTCAATTATTCAAAGGACTGAAAAAACGCAGCCAATGAAAGGTTCAGAGCCTTCATTGGACTATGAACAAGAAGCTCAGGTAAATGCTTCCAAAACTTGTAAAAATGTAAAATTTTTATTATGCATTTACTTAAGGTTGCTGAAACTTCTTTTGTTCAATGACTTGCTTGAATGCCTCATAGCATGAAATATTATTATACCTAAATTTTAGAGTATCTTATAAATGATCTCTTGGGATTAGTTTATTTAATTTCACAGTTTCCACGATTTCTAATATTTTATACTTTGTTTTCTTATTTAGTTAGTGTTAGATATATTTATATATGGGCTTGGGCCCAATCCTATGTAATGCTATGTGTGTGTATATGCCCATCTTGTTGTGTGAGTTGCCTCAATTAGGAAAAATAGTTGTAGTTCTTTTCCTAGGAGTGTCCCCAACAAAGCTTTGTCTCTTTTTCCCTTAGTCCACTCCAATATTTGGGGCTTAAGTCTTGTTACATCTACTTTTTTCTTTTATAAACTTATAAATGTACCTTGATATCTCAGCTATGTTGATATCCCAAAGCACACAAATCATTTGCCATCACATGAAAAATTATATCAATATTTTTGTAATTTGGATTGGTGATTATTTTCGATACACTTAGTTGTTCTTAGAAATATCAATTGGAGTTGTTTTCCATATTCTAATCCTTTTATAATGAAGTTGGAATTCAGTTTGGTGTTTCCATTCATATTTTTCGTAGTGATAATGTTTATGAACATGTCTCCCATTTTTCTCAGACATTCATGGCTTCTTATTTTATTATACCTCCTTTGCATATAGCCTTTAACAAATGGGGTTGCAGAGTGCAAGAGTAGAAACCAATTAAACACTTTTACTTCACGGTTGTGTTCATTTCTGGTGCTGTCATTTTTCTTGGACAAATCTTATTTGGTTTAAGAAAGAAGCTGATGTGGGAAGGTCTATTACAAAAGTGGGGTATCACGGTCCTGATAAAACAATTGCTGAAGTTCTATTGATTCAAACTCTTTTTAAAGAACTTGGTATATCAGATGGGCCTTCTGCTATCTACTGTTATAATCTTGTTCTTCATACTAGAACCAAGCACATGGAAATTGATATCTTCTTTATTCTTGAAAAAGTTCTACCCAAGTGTCTATTTGTTCAACATATCTCAGTCCAAGTCCTATATGTTTTCTGTTTATTCTGGGGCAAGATCAAAGTAGTTGCCCTTCCAGTTAATGATCACCCACCTTGAGTTTTTTTTTGGGGTGTTAGTGTTGTATTAAGTTTGATATAGTTTTTGTTTTAGGCGTTTTATCAACTGTTGTTACACTACTTTGTTTATTTTTGTTTTCTATATAAAGAGAATCCTTGTTTTTCTTTTGTACATATTATCAATACAAAATTACATTTTCTGTATCTCTTTTCTTCTCTGTTCCTGTCTCTCTTAACAACGATAACGACCAAGCCAAACCTTTAATTTAGTTCTTATAAAAATAAATGGAGGGAGTAATTGACTTGTGTGAAAGAGTATATGGATATGGGTACGGAGATGATTGGTGCACTAAACAATATCCTCTCTCTATTTAAACTATCAAAACTTTAGTATAATATGTTGTTTCCTTGAATTAGCAGTCAAAAATGCACTCTACCTTGGAAGCACAGAAGGCTACGTCAGAGACAATATATGTTGCAAACTTGTCATACAGTGCGGAGCAGACTGATATGTATGTATTGTTTTTCTTGATGGTGGTTATTGATTATTTTTGCACTGTTTTTCTGTATAGATGTATGATTTTCTGTTAGCTTTCAGTAGCTTATTTTCCGTTGTAAAGAATAGTTTAGTTCAGTGACCTGCCAGGTGTTAATTCTGTTCAATCATCCTCTTATTGTACAGCTAAAGAGATATCTAAGCGAAAAGTAACTTGAATAGAGGTTTTAGTAAGGAGTAGGTTCTTCCCCAAGGTTTTGAACTCAGACATTGGATTCGTTGCAAGGCTTTCTTACCATTGTTACGAAAAGGTTAATCCGTGTTTGTAAAAGGACACAAAATTCCTTAACATAATCATTGTGTGACCTTATATCTTTATGAAGAAAAAAATCATGGGAAATATTATAAACAAAGTCAATTTTTTGTACTGGATAGAGGTTGGCAGTTGGGTATATTTTATAATAAAATCAAGTGTGGCTTTGGTTTTATAAATATAATAGCACTTTTAAGTTTTTTCAAAACTATAAGGAGTGGCAGCAGGGGGTGTTAAGGGTTGGTGATTTCTAATTGGATGTATTAGCATTATAGATAAATTTTTGGATTGGGTGCCTAATTAATATTTTGTCTGGACTGTGACTAAATTGTGGGTTGCCATGGGTAGTACGAAGTTTTATCAGTTGCAGTGGATAAGTTATATTAATTGTTTTAATATATATATATTCATGGCAATGGTGTTATTATAATATATATTACGTATAATAAAGTTAAAGGTATATATAATAATAAAATTAATGTAATTTTATTATAAACTGTAGATACTATATTTTTGTAAGGCTAAATTCAAGAAAATTAAATAGATAGATGGTTTATAAAATTTAAATACTTTTGTGTGTTGTTTTATTGTTAAACATGAGATGCTTTTAGATTATTTTGGTGGAGTTTTGTTATTTGGCAGTATAATACTTGTTAGTAAATGAGTTGATGTATGTGGTATTTGAGGGATTGGAAATGATGAAAATGTCTGTGTCTCAGCAAAAGGTAGGAGAGACTTCGCCTAAGACTCTCTGAGAGAGCTGTGGGAAGTAGAACTTGAGGACTCCGCCTTGAAAGAGTAGTGGGTAGTGGGCTCTGTCCTCGTGTGCTGGAGGGGTTTAGTTCCATGGGAGCGAATGATAGATAAACTCTGCATGGTGGTACAATTGGTGAACTTCATCCGTAAGTCTCCTTGAGAGAATAGTAGTGGTGAGTGAACTTTGTCCGTAAGACTCTAGGAGCAGTGAGGAGTTCTAGTTTTAGTGGTGAGTGAATGGCTGGTAAACTATGTACATGAGATGTAATGAGATGTGATTCGTAACCTGATTTTGCTTAGTTTTCAGAAAGCAAAAAGCTGGAAACTTTGAGAGGGTGTAACAACTATGAATGTAGTTTATTTGGTGGCTTTGTGTGAGCCGATTCCCTGAGTTGAGATCACTTGTGTTTTGAACTAGTGTTTGAGATCGTCTGTGTTTTGAACTAGTGTTTGAGATCATTTGTGTTTGGTATTGTTGTGTGGGACAATAGGAGCTATAAACGGTAGGATGTGGATATAATGTTGAGTGAGGCATTTGATGTGATTTTTATATTACTCTGTTTTGGATTGTGATTGTGAGTTTGGTTGTTTGTATGATAGCTTACCTTTGTTTTGGTCGTGTTTGACTGATCGTATTTTATATGAGAGTATATGTTAGTGCAGGTCAAAGAGGCACGTAGTGAGGTGTTTTTCTAGGAACTATGTTTGGGAGAGTCTATTCTTATTTTAGTAATTGTATTTTGTATGAGTTTATTATTTTTGTAAACATTGGTTTCAGTTCAGCTTAAGAATATTATATTTTGAATATTTAATGAATAAAGTTTTAGTTCCGTTTTTAAGATGGTGGTATTAGAGTTAAGTTTTGATTATGATTAAGTAATATGATAAGATGTTAGTGATATCCTGGATGGGGTTTTACACTATTGAATTTGAACTACTAAGAATCTTTAAAGAGGGAAACCAAATCCGGTGATATTCTATTAGTATTTTTGCTAACTTATAAAAATTCTTGTTATTTAAAAATATAAAATTTCTATGAATTATTCTTTAAGATGCATTTCATGTGACTTTTTGGTTGGATATATAAAATGCTACACTCGAATGATAGTCCCGCTTAAACCTTGAGATTTTCTTAGACTCACGTATTTTCTTTTCCAGCAGGTTACCACCAGACTTTTCCTTTTCCTTTAACATATAATCCTTCTATTTTCCTTTATAGAGATTCGTGTGCAACACTTCATAACTTTCTACACTAGCAAGGTCATTATGATGGATTTCCAATTGAACTTGTAGAAAAATATTTACCTTTATAAAAATCATTATCAGATAATGAGAACCACAAGTTTTATGCAATTTTCTTCAAACCCATAATTGGGAATGAAAGGATGCTACTTAGGAGGACATATAATTATAATTAATTAAATATTAAAATAACAAGAAAATGGTATTGATTTTACATTTTTTATCCAAAACCTTGTCATTCACTTTTTTAGCATAACCTTTGCATTTTTCAGTGATTAAATTTAAATCTTATGTCGTAATATTCCAGCATTGTCATCTTAAATCTACAAGAATGTTTTTATGGTAAAAACAGTCTCTTAAAATCTCAGTCCAATACATCCTCAATTTATCTGGTATGTTCATTCTAATTTTACAACTGTTTAGGGAGTTTCTTCTCAATAGTGTTAGGAAGCTAGAAAGGGTGATGAAATAACAAGATACAAAAAGAGCAAAGATAAAGTCTTGCACTGTATTGTTCACTTTACACGCTAAAACCAAAGCTTACAAAGGAAAACTGTTGATATTTGCCTGTCACAAACATCAGTATACTACCCCCTCCTTTTTCCCTTGCCTATCAAATAGTGTGTAGAAATTGTTGATATTTGCCTACATAGGGATGATAAAGGGTGGTTTAAGGGATATGGGCATGTTGATAAGACATAAGATTCCTACATTCTTTTCCAAAATTTGCCAGACTTTTTATGCCAAAACAGTCTTTTAAATTGCAATCCAAATACACCATCAGTCTATCTGGTTTGTTAATTCTAATTCCAAAACTGTTCAGGGAGTTCCTTTTCAAGGAGTGTGGAGAAATTGTCGATATTCGCCTACATACCGATGATAAAGGGCTGTTTAAGGGATATGCACATGTTAAGTTCGCAACTGCAGAAGCTGCACAAAAAGTAAGTTCTATGATCTTGTAATCTGTGCAAATCATTTCAGAACTGCCAAAATCATTTCAGTGGTAATGTTTCAACAATTTGGTTTAATGAAATGTTTTCCTTGTACATCATATTTTCAATGTTTTCAGTGGTAATATCATAATTTGTTTCTTTTGTAAAAATCTGACACTTTATTTCCTACAAGTCTGTCAACCTATGTATTGCAATAATGGTGACACAAAACTTATACCCGTCTAGTCAAGAATAAAGTAAATATAACATGGTAATATAGAACTATAGTTGCCTAATTCAGAACTTGGCCTAGAAGATTGAGAATGACAGTGATATTTCTATGGTTCTTCTGCCTCATCATAATCATTTGTGGGCAACCCTTATTCTATGTGAAGACTTTTAGATGTGTTAGATATATCGCATTAATTAGTAAAATATAACGTCTATTGTTTATTAGGAAAAATAGATATTGTTTAATATTGGTAGATATTGTTGATATTGTTTATTAGAAGAATATCTATTATTTATTATATTTATGTTTGGATGCCATATATAATTGTATCACTCTTTATTATAAATACATTCACCTTATGTGTATTTTAGATATAAGGAAAATTAACCCTATACAGTTTTTCTCAATATTCAACAAGCTGAAACTCAATTTTCTTTTGTAATCACAGGCTGTTGAATTGAATGGTACAATACATTTGGGACGTTGCCTTAGAGTTGAAATAGCCCATGAAAAGGGTGAATATGGCTCCAACAAAAGGTAATGCACATATATTATGAAATTCTGCTATTACTTGCTTCTGGTCACTGTTTTGTTGATACAAACTCCCACTTAATAGCACTAGTTTAAGTTTCTCACGAAGCATGTTCATTTGGGATTGGAGGATTTTCTTTGCCATGGAAATTCTATTTTAACTTTATCGCTGTTTATGATTCTTGGATAAACTTTGTGTAGAAGAAAGAGAGAATGAGTATTTTAAGAAGTTTTAGATTTTATTTTAGGAAGTTTCACATCTTATTAATATTGGTTTTAATTCTATATGTTGGCTGTATCTTGGTTTTGATACTAGCATATCGATCTGTAATCTCAGGTATTTGTTTCCTAGAATAGGCTGTATTTGCTGGCTAAATTATCGGATGAATGTAATGAGACTGAATAAAAAAGAAATTATTTTCTTCTAATTTTGAGTCTTTTGTCGCTTGTATTGATTCATTTTTCCATATTGCTTTTCCTTGTAAATACTTTTAGCAACTGGAGCAAGTCTATCCTAAAGAGTGAAATAAGTCAGTCCACCGAAAGTTCAAAGAGTTTACAGCACCATGACGAAGAGATTGAGGGAAAAGCCTCCGGATTTCCTTGCGAAAGTGTAAGCTTTTCATAGTGCATTTGCGTACATGAATTGTTGAAGTATATTGTTGACTGGTGTGTAATGGTTAAGGTTGTGAAGATGGTGATGCTTCCTCAGTACAGAAAGCTCTAATTTAACAATTTGCTTAAATCCTGCATTGAAAGCAATCAAATCATGTATATTCTGTTATTTTTCCTGGAATTTTGCAGTCTACAAGGCTACCTACTTTGGAAGAACAAAATGGTCCATCAAAGACAATAAATGTCAGAAACTTGTCATACAGTGTGGAACGGGCTGATATGTATGTATCATTTTTTAATGCAATTTTTTGTTGATTATCATGTACTCTTTATTTATTTCAAACTTGTTCAGGGTGTACTTTTTCGGAAAATGTGGAAAAATTGTTGATGTTCGTCTGCATATGGATCACAAAGGGAGGTTTAATGGCTTTGGGCAAGTTAAGTTTGCTACTGCTGAAGCTGCAATAAAAGTAATTTCTGTAACCTTATGTAGTCTGTAGAAGTTAGAACTGCGAAAGCATTCCAAAGATTACACTACCTCTTAAAAAATCCAAGTTGGTTGATTACCATGATCTTATTTAAAATCTTTCTTGAACATGAGTTGGAAACAGGTATATAAAGAAGCATTTTGATAATGTGGAATTAGGAAGTTGTAGAAAATTATTGTATTGTACAATAATCTAAGCCTAGAACCTTGTTGAGATAATCTCCTCTAGCTGTAAAAAGAAAACAGAATCTCAGGAACTGATCACCAAGGTAATTGTTCTGAAATAAGTTCATCTAATCTTTATCTAATGCAATTGTATACTTTTTAACCAGCTTATAAGTTTGCAACTTTTACACTGGTTGTTAACCTTGTCCTTTGTGGTTAAGCCATTCCCTTTGTCTCTGCCTAATACAATAATTCCAAGTCTCATCTCAGAAGGTGTTGTTGGGTAAATGTATTATTTGACCCTATGTCTCTGCATATTGTGATGGAGGGTTGACATTGATATTTCTAGGCTGTATCTCTATTCCTCGTCATCATTTGTGTTTATGTTTATTGAAGCCTTGCAGCGTTCGAGGAAATTGAGCTGACAATCCATTTGTTGTTTGAATCGTAGGCTGTTGAGTTAGATAATACAGAATTGTTGCAACGTCACATTCGAGTTGATTTGGCCGAAGAAAAAGGTCAACATGCCCATAATCGAAGGTAATATACATATATCTACACTGATGACCTTCTTTGTGTTGGGATATTCTCTGCTAGTATACCTAGTGTGCTCAGTATATCTCACCTTCTTGTCCTTTTGAGCTTGAAAGAAGAAGGATAGTATACTTAGTGTTAGTGTATTCTCTGCAAGTATGTTTAGTTGACTTAGCATTCAGTCAGCATCTAGTGATATTAGTTAGCAAGTGTCATTTTTTTTGGACAGCTTGAGTCTGTTGTAGAAGAGTTGCATCTTAACTGACTAGCTTGCAAATCAAGTTAGCCGATCACACAATAATACAAGCCATTTTACATATTACAAAATTTATCTTTATACTTTTATAAAGTAAAACTTTCTGGTGACAATTTTTTGTGTTGTTGAACTTGGTGTAAACTTCCTATAAAAATGGCTGTTTTGAATATAATACTTTTTTTTTTTATAAAACTCATGTTACTATGTACTTTGACACCTGAGCTAAGTTGATATCCCAAAACACAACAATCATATGCTGTCACATGAAATTTTATTAAATAGAAAATAACAAAATTAAAAAACATGAGGGGTAAAACCACACTCGTGTCAAAATACAAAAACATCCATTGAAACTAAACTAAGATTTTGCCATGCTGCATCATCCGTTTTAACCTTGATTCAACCAATATCAGGGAATCTCAAAGAACCTGTATATAAGATGTATTTTTCCCGTCTGGTATTTATATCAAAATACTTCGAAACAATAAATTCATTCATATCAGTCTTCATTTGTTTAGCTGTATCCATACCACTCATCCTCACACACCTTTTGATAGTACTAATTGCAAACTGTGGAGAAAAACCTTGCTTAAATCTGTCAAAATTTCTCACCCTCCAAATCATCCAAATAGTATAAGATACCGCAGCCAATCTGATTAGCTTCATCAACGCACTACCTCATCCTTTAATGAAAGTAATCAAATGATTTATTGACCACCATTGCAAATCTGAGAAAATCCCCTGCAGCCAAGTCCAAATGTATACTGCAGTAGTACATTAAAAATAGGTGCTGAATCGATTCTTCTATATTTTTACATAGAGAGCACATGGAACTTAAAACTTACCCTCTTCCCTACACCTCTTTATCAACCGGAAGTCTATTGTGCAAAAGTTTCATAGAACTAATGTTTTTGCTGGATGGATAGAATCAGACCAAATCAACTTTCTCCAGACCTTTGTCTCAGCCACCCCAAAGAACTTCCTTGCTACTTTTTGAATCAAAATTGCAGAATCCTCAAGACTCCAATTAGGAATATCCTCAGATAATGTCACTAGAAGACTATGAACTTCCAGGATTCCGGAATGAATATTTAAAAAAGGAGGTAACATCCAAGCTGAATTAGCCCAAACCTACTGTGGCTGCACAATCTAATATTATATAAGCACCCACAAGAAGAGAAATTTATTTAGAAGAACACCACCAATCATTCCAAAAATTAATTTTAACACCATTTCCAATAGTACAATTAGTATGCTCCAAAACCGTATCATAGAATTCCATTATTCCTGGTCAAACAGAAGAATGCTGGAAGTAAGACAGCAGCTAATATTGTGTCTTGTAAGATATGTACTCTTTTTGTATAGGGTGCTTTGATAAATAAAAAGATATGTACTCTTTTTGTATGTGAAGAAAACTTAAACTAGTTTGCTTGTTAGATTTTATTTTTTCAGGCTTTTCTTTTAACATTGTAAATGTTTTAAAGCATGCATTGTTAATTTGAAATTTATTTTTTTAAAGAACATTGAGATCAGACTTTAGTCTCTTGTATTGGTAGATTTCTGTACTTGTCTTATGCCCACATATTTTTTCTTTTTTGTTTCCTTGTTAAAATTTTAGCAACTGGAGCAGCATGTTTCAGAATTGTGAAAGAGATCAGTCTCCAATTATATATGTGAGGGGTTTCAATCGTTCCCTTCCAGTAGAAGAGGTAAGTTATTCTTTTTTCTAATGATTTTGATCTGATACCACTTCGGGCACAAAATCGCTTGAAACTCTTTGCATCATTGCTTGATTTAGTGGTATTTAATGCCTCCTTTTTCTTTCAGATAAAAGCTAGCCTAGAGAAGCATTTTGGTTCTTGTGGAGAGATTGTAAGGATATCAATTCCAAAATGTCGTGAGTCTGGTGATGTTAAGGGGTATATTTCTTCTTAGCTGCTATAATGTACTGTTAAACATAGATACAATTGTGTTGAGTTATGGAAAGATATTGTTGAGATACCACCAGTCATTGTAATTGTAATTGTAATAATGACAATTAAGATGTTGTACGAAACTTTATGAGATTTGTTAATGGTAGAGCCCTATATATACTCTTTTGTTCTGGTTTATTATCAATTTGAGTTAAATCAGTTTTCTTCTTCTTCAAGTATTTCCAAGTTGGTATTAGAACTCCTAATCTTGGGTGTTCTACTTTTGCATTTAAACCCTAGCAGCCTTAGTTGTAGCTTTTTCTTGTTTCTTTTTTTTTTTGGGTTGCCTTAGTGCACTCATTCTAATTTTTTGTTTACCTAAGTGCACCCATCCTGCTTGTCACAGATTCTCCATCACTACCATTGTTGTCATCACCATCGATAGAGTCACTCATTCTAATATTAGACGTAAGAGTGATAAGGTGGCTTAGTAGTTAGATGGAAGAGATGTGAGGGAAAGGTCATGGATTTGATCCCCCTAGCTAACAATTTGGAGAAATAAGGTTGGTTGGGTGGGTTTAGAAGGGAGGTGGGAGAGGTTGTGACTTCAACTCCTCCCACTAACAAAAACTAACAACTAACTTTTGCCGATAAAAAGAAAAATATTAGACGCATTTTGGTAGGACTAAGATGACCTAAGCATTGATGCTCAAGAGCTTGAGACGCACTAGGGATACAAGCAACCAATTGTGACAAATAGTATAATCCTTGAGACTCATGTCTTGCTCCAATCGTTTGTCTGGTACGCTGATCCTGAACAAGAACAAAATGATTAGCAAAAGGAATAGATTAATTTCGGGTGCGAGGGAGCTTGCTTATGGAGATTAAATTAAAAGATCACATGGGAATATAAAGCACAAAATCTAGGGTAAGATAAGAAGAAGGCGTGTGAGACCAATGCCATAAACTTTTATTTGAGAGCCATCATGGTAACAAAGGGTAAAGAATCCAAATAAGTCAGTTGACAGAAAAGGACAGAGGAATCAGTCGAAGGTACAAGAGAATGACCAAACATGTGAGGAACTTAGAGGCGAAGTACTTGTTCACTACCAGTTTCATAAGATGGAACAACCGTGCCGGATAAGATTTGATTGCAAACAGAGTCAAACTTAGGAGGAAGTCCAACAAGTGCAAGAACCATAAAAAACTTTCCATGTTGTTCGACATGTCTGGTTCCATCATTAATTAGTGAAAGGCATGAGTGACTCAAAATCAGCAATTAAGCAATCGAGCTTACCAAGATATGTCTGTATATTATGATTTTCTAGCTTCACAGTGATAAGGTTGGAGACAACATTGTAAAGACGATGAATATCATTGGAGTATAGTTTCTTGGCTTTCTTCTATACATCATAACAAGTAGTAATAGCATGGTATTGAGGCTGAAGTTTGACATCAATGGAGAACTAGAGAACGCTACACAAAGAGGCATCAATTTGCATCCATTGGGCTTGATCATTGCGAGCAATGTCTTTGACATGTTAGGTCAAGTGGTCGACACGACCTTGACCTTGAAACCATAGCCCGGGAGCTATAGTTGCTCATCCTAGTCAGTTTTTCACATTGTATCAGCAGAACAGTGATAGTCGAAGATTGAAACCCAAAACTACTGATATCGTATTAAGAAGTGGATTTTAAGCCTAATTCAACCTCACAAAACCAGTTTGTAAATTGGCCTTATTTATAGTTGATGTGGGACTTCCAACACACCCCTTTTGCTGAGGTATATACACCTCAAGCATGAGATTAGATACTAATGGGTGGTCTGAAAGCAGATGGAACAATAAACCCAACAAACATGAAGTTTTGATGAAGTTTCGATAGGATAGACCGTAACCCATGACTCTGATACCATATAGAAATGTATATGTGTTGAATATATTGTGTGTCTATTGTAGACCACACATGATGTATTTATACTAATTTACAAAATCAATTATAATAAAAACACCTAATAATTAGGAATCAATCATTCTAATTTCCTAAAATATGTAACTGTTAATTTCCTACAAATATATAACAGCGGATTATATTCTAACACTAAGAGATCAAGTCAGGAAAGGTAAGCAATGATTGAAATATTGGAGTTCTAATTAACAAGTTACTAATATTTTTACAAAGCCTCGTAAGCCTAACAGGTTCAAGCTGATTGTAGAGATGAAAGGAGCGCAGTCTATTTCAAATCTTGAGTTAGGGGAAGTGTTGCAAATAATTCAATTAGTGTTGTATGTTAGTTAGGTAGTTAGTGGCTGTTAACTAATTGCTTGTTATTGTATCATAAGTCGTAACATTATTATTGTAATACATATATGTGTGGGAAATAAAATTTTGAGATTCAGTACCTGGTATCCCTTGTTCACTTCTCTTCTCTGTTTTTTGTGATTGTGTTTAGTCTGTTTTCTAACACTACTCTAGGTAGCTGTTCCTCTTGAGATGCTAAACATTGGCTTTAAGTGAGTCGGAATTCAGCAAAACAGGGTAAACATCTCCCGTATCAACTCTAGTTGTTGTGGTTGAGTCACTGATGCTGCCACTGGCTGCTGTTTTGTCGCCATTGACTGTGCTAGTTAGAGCAGTCTTTTGATGGGTATGGACATGCATGCCTCCACAAGGGTAGAGTAAGAGTCTATAGATTCATAAAGCTAGGACTCTTGAGACCATGTAGAGAGTAATTGAGAAAAGTTTCTTGTATTATTTAGCAGTAAAAGTACTGCTTGAATAGAAATGTTATATTAATGTTTACTCCTTTATTCGAAGAACCGAATACAACAAATCTAATCCTTGATTCCGAAAAATCTTTTATTTCTGTATAAAGGGAACTTTTGTTTTCAAAATGCATCCGCTTGTATAAAGCTTAAATCATAAGTTCCTGTAGAACCCAAAAAAAAAACTTAAAACATGTGCAAGAACCAGTGTGTATTGAATTTCAAATTTCATAATTACAGGTTTGCTCACTTGGAGTTCAACCATGTTGCTTGTGTGAATAAAGCTCTACATCTTGATGAGAGTGAGTTTGGAGGTTATCGCTTGACAGTTGAAAAGGAAAAGCCTCGGCGTGAGAACCGAGGTATACGCGGTGGAAGAGGTGGAAGAGGAGGTGGTCGTCGTGAATTTGGTGGAAGAGATGGCAGTGGTTATAGCAGCAAAGTTGATTGGGGGAGAAGTAGTGGTCGTGGGTGGCATTCTCTTCATTTTTCTGATGAAAGCACGGGTATTTCTTTTTTCTACCGTTAGCTTTTTGCTTATCAGCATTTACTAAATTTCTCACTACACAAGTATAGAGACACTGTAATAGTCAACTAGGTTCTACTGTTAAGTACATTACTCTTATGTCGACTTCAAATTGTTTTGTTATAGCAGAACACAACTTATCCTCACATGAACAAGCCTTCCTTCTAAGCTTAACATTGGTGAATTTTTCAATTAGTTTCTTCCAAACTCTTAGTTTCTCCGAACCATTCCCTAAAGCCTAAAAATCAAGATAGGATTGGAACTTCGTGATAGAGCCCAACCCATAAATCTGCAAATTTAGTTTATGATTATTCCCTATGAATTATGTTACTGTAGTTTATCTTTATATGTTATCATAGCTTATCTTTAGGCTTTATGTGTGTTTGTTTGTTTTTTATTTGGTCTTTGCATGACACAACTTTTAAGTAATTGAGTAATATGAAGAAGGGAAAAGTTGGAAACTACTATCAAAATTGAAAAATTGAATTTAGTATTGTGACTACAACTCAATAAGTCTCCTAGGACCTGGATAACAATTTTTGTTAAATAATTATGGAAGAGTTTTACAATATTTGCTAGAAGAATCGTATGAGAAGGTTTAGCATTTTTGCAAGAAAAATTGCATGTTTTGTTGAGTATTGTTAGATGTTGCCGAACCATGTTGAATTATTGTGTATTTAAAGTTTGTGCTCTTATTTGTTGATTTGTTACCATTAGAAAATTCCGATTGTGTGATTCTTTAAGCATGTTTCATAATTATCGTGTTTTACATTCTGTCCTAACTCTTCAACATTTTCACTCTTCTAATGTTCTCTAATAAATCATTGTGCATGTGATTTCGTTAGTATTGCTTTAGAAGCTACAATTGAACTATCATGTGGCATAGAAGATTAGTTCATTAAAAGTTCATTTGCTACTTTAGTTCCACAACCTCTGCATCATATATATGTTTTCATATTCTGATTTTTTTTTTCTTCTGTGATTATAATTTAGGGAGGAAAAACCAATTTCAGTGATAATGACTATCACAGCAGATGTTGGAAATTTTGGATTTATGTAGCTGTCATTCAAGTTTTGCATTTGGGTTTATGTAACTGTCTATTGGATTGCTTTTGTGGGTACATGTATCTGCTGCTGCTGCAGTTTTGATGTTGTGTGGAACACAAATTGGTTGCAATCGGGAAAACGGGGTGTTTAACCCAACAATTTTTTTTCTAAAATTGATAAAACATCATTCTTGTATGACGTTGACGTTGTTCAATTTTGGTTCTTGTAAAAACTGAATCAATTCAAACTAAATTATTATATTTATATTGATATTACTTGCATCTTTAACCTATTGATTCAATCTATTATAACCGATCTTAGGGAATATATATTTCTACGTTTATTTTATTTGGTTAACAAGTGTTCTGAATGTTGTTCTTTTAGCGTTGTTAATTTAGATTTTATCCATACATATTTTGCTCTCACATATTTCTAGAGAGTTATTTTACTCATTTTACCTAATTATTTTTTTATTATTTTCTTTTTATACTTATATGCCATAAAGATGGGAAATTTATCTTATTATTTATGTTTATTTTACTGAGAAGTATTAGATGTTGGTCTTCAAGTCATTTATCATTATTTGTTTCTTTACTTATATTTTGCTTTCACATATTTCTATAGAATTAATATACTTTTTATTTATTTATTTGTTTTGTTTTTATTATTGATATACCGTAAAGATGAGAACATATTTCAACAATTATTTTAAAAAATTATATAATAATAGAAAAGAAAATATTACTAAATTTACCTTATTATTCAAGATTTCTTTGTTGATAAGTATTCTAATTGTTGGTCTTTTAGTTGTTTAGCATAGTAAATTTATTTTTTTATTCATATTTATTTTGTTGTCAATATTTTTTAGAGAGTTAATTTATCTTTTATTCTTTTGTTTTGTTTTTATACTAATATGTCCATAAAGATGAGAATATGTTTCAAAATTAATTTAAAAAATGCATGATATGTATTTTAAAAATTAGTTTTTTTAAATGAATAAATTATTAGTTTTTTATATTATTTTTTTATTTTATTTTTTATTTTGCCCTTCTAAAATTTTAAGCACTTGATTATTTAATAAAATTAAATTTTTTAAAAAATGATTTTTATTTCTTAAAATAATATTTTTTATTATTTCTAACCTCAAGTTTTTTTATTTTAACCATAACAAAAAGGTTAAAGTAACAAATTAATTACAAGTATTTTAAATGTTGACTTTTTAGTCTTTTGATATTATTAATTTATTCTTTTACTCATATTTATTTGGTTGTAACATGTTTTTAGAGAGTTAATTTACTCTTTTATTCATTTTTGTTTTGGTTTTATAATGATATAATGTAAGAATGAAAATATATTTTACCTTCTATCATTTAATATTTAATACATTATTCTATAACGAACAATTTAACTAATTACTTTGAATACTACTTTTTTTTATCTACTATTCTAATATCCTACACAACTTGACGACTGGTACTTAAAATTGGAAATCTTTCGTTAATCATTATAAAAATGGAATATATTACGTCAATTTTAAAAAAATAATAAATTGAAAGTATACACCTTAATCCATGACATGTATTCTTAAAAATGGTTTTAAAAATTAGTTTGTTTTTAAAATAAATAAAGAATTAGTTCGTGTGTCCTTACCCATATTTTAACCATTATTTTTTTTTGCTAATGTATTTTCAAATATATTTATTATTAAAAAGAGATTAAATTTGTTTTTAGTTATTGAACTTCGAAACAAATTGAAGTTTGTCCATGTGTGAAACTTTAAAACATTTTTTATCTTTAAACTTTAAAAAGGAATGAATATAGTTCTTTTAATTTAATTATGTTAATTTTTATTTTGGCATGTCAAATGGTTTTCATGCTAGGATATGAGTTGTTTATACCGTTTGACATATTTTCACTTCAATATCGACTGAAAAACGTGTTTAACATGTCAAAAATATTTAATATAATTGGGTTAAGATGATTATATTCATTCTCTTAAAGTTTGGAATCATATAGTCTATCAAAGTTTACAAACGAATTCTATGATTTTACGTCAAGTTCAGAAAACTAAAAATATATTTAACCTATTAAAGAATCACTTTTATATTACTTTTTTTCACTTTTAATTCATCCTTTTAATTCATCCTTTTATGATTTCTAATAACTTGATAATTTAATAAAATTAAATTAACAAAAAATATTACCTTTATATCTTAAAATAATGTTGTTTAAAAAGTAATATATATTTAATGATAATGTAAATTATTTACACCGCCGTAATATAAAAGAATTGTCATGTAAGAATTTTGTCTTTTAAAATATTGTCAATAAAAATAACATTTATCATTTTCATGTTAAATTATAATATAAATATTATTATTATTATTATCGAATATTCTTCATATATCTAGTATATAAAAATTAAATTGATTTTATTTAATAAAAAATTAACATTAATCAAATATCTACTTAGATTAAAAGATTATATTTCTAACATAATAAATTAAAATAATGAATTTTTTTATATATTCTTTGAATCCATTTTTACTATTTTTAACTTTAAAATGTAAGAGTTTATGACTTTAATAAGACTGAAGCAAAACATAAAAGCTAACAAAATAATTGTCTTAAAATATATCATTAATGTATTTATATTGTCATTAGATGAGTATGAATATACATTAGATGTATATTGATTAGATGAGTTAAGCAATATTGTATAGATGAGTATAACATGTAGCAACACACATTGGACGACGAGTATAGCAAAAAATATTCAACAAGTCATTCCATACGTTGATTAGACGAGTATAGGAATGCATTGTGTTATAAATATTCTAATATAATTTAAAAAATAAATAATAAAAATAAAAAATTTACTATTACTCATGTGTTTATAGACCTTTAATTTATGAGTTAATGTTTTTATGACTAGTGACTATATTCTTATTACTATTTACTCCTTTGTCTCCCTTTTCTACCTATAAATACGACCTACGTGCATGGGAAAAAATACAACAACAAAAACAACAAACACTAGAGTTCTCTAAAAAGTGTTCTTCTTTTCTTCTCTATATTATCTTTAAGACATTGGTGTTCATAAGGTTCAGAGATCCTTTGCTACACTCGATTGATCTGACGGGTTGTTGTATCTTGCGAGAGAAACGCATATGATTTGAAACACATATGATTGTGCATTTGTTTAGTCATGTGCAGTAAGGGTGTTTTCTCTCGAAGGATAGCGCTATGCGTAGGGATGGCAACGGGGGGTGGGGCGGGGACGGGTTTCACTATCCCATACCCATCCTCGTAAAAAAAATTCATCCCATCCCATACCCAAACCCAACGGGTATCAAACTTTTATCTCATCCCTATCCCCACCGGGTAACGGGTATAATCTTGTACTCATACCCGTACCCATTTTCTTACTACTTTATAATTAATTTTAATTAATTTTTATAAAATAATAAAAAATTACGGTAAAGAAAACATAATATTATCAAATATTCAATATTAGGAGTATGGTTGTTTCTTCGAGATCAAATACTTTGAAATAAATTATAATTGTTTACATTTTATATTAGGATACCAAATAAAATTTAATGAGAACCAAAACATTTATTAAATTTCTTCGAGATCAAATGATAAATTTTAAAAATATTTAAAAAAAATATAAAAGGAAAATATATTTTAAATGGTTGTTTACTTGAATTTTTTAAATTATAATGAATCTATTTTTTATACACTAATAAAAGTTATAATACATCACTTGATTAAAATGACGCAAAGAACAAATAATAAATATAATAATAAAATTTTAACATAGATCTTGTATCTTTTGAACCACAATATATGTTGGATGGTGGTAAAAAAATATTTATGGCAATTACATTAAATTTTTATATTGTAGTAAATAAAAATTATTTATACAATTATAGTGAAAAAATTAAAGTATGATTGTAATGAGTTAGAAAATAAAAAATAATTAGATAAAATTTATCGAAATAGTATTCTACATAATGAAAATAAACAAAAAATAAAACTATTAAAAAATTAACAAATCTGTATCTTATAAACAATTTGGAGACTATTGGAAGGAATCACACAAAGGAAAATAAATATATAATTAAAGGAATGATAAGATGAAAGATATCTTAGAGATCTAAGAAAACTTTTCAAATATCAACATATTTACTCAATGGTTGATAAAAAGTGACGCAAAGAACAAATAATAAACATAATAAAATTTTATCATAGATCTTGTATCTTTTAAACTCCAATATATATTGGATGGTGATAAAAAATATTCATGGCAATTACATTAAATTTTTATATTGTAGTAAATAAAAATTATTTATACAATTATATTGAAAATATTAAAGTATGATTGTAATGAGTTAGAAAATAAAAAATAATTAGATAAAATTTATCGAAATAATATTCTATATGATGAAAATAAACAAAAATAAAAATATTAAAAAATTAACAAATGTGTGTCTTTTAAACAATTTGGAGACTATTGGAAGGAATTACACAAAGAAAAACAAATGTATAATTAATGGTATGATAAGACGAAAAACGTCTTAGAAATCTAAGAAATTTTATCAAATATCAACATATATACTCTGTAACATCCCTGGTGCACCACGCCCAAAGCATGTCAGGTTACTACATAGCCCGATGCACCCCAACTTTTTTGTAACATCCCTGGCTCGCCCAGACCATGTCAGGTTACTACAGCCTGATGCACCCCAACCCCTCACCCTTCTCCGTCCATTCATACTGGGCCTAGAGACTGTCAGGTTCCCAACCCATCACCCTTCTCCGTCCATTCATATTGGGTGGGTTGTTGCCAGTGGGAATCGAACCCCCAACCTGACCTTTAACACCTCTGACTCACCAGCAGATGCTACCAGTAGTAACCTGACATGCTCTGGGCGTGGTGCGCTAGGATTGTGAATATTTTAATAATTTAAATGAGGATGGAGATATGGCGGGGACATGTATTATGGCGGGGATATATTCATCCCCATCCCCATACCCAATTGAAAAAATCGGGGATTTCCCATACGCATACCCATACCCAGTCAATGCGGGGATTCCCCGTCAAAACGGGGAAGGGTTCGGGCAATACCCACGGGGACGAGTTTATTTGTCATCTCTAGCTACTAGTATTATTTGAGTAATAATTTTTCTAACATTCTAAGAGATAAAAGTTTATCTTGTTTTTGCTTACTCATCTGCATTCATTTCTAAAATTAAAAACAGTATAGAGCTGAAGACCGAAAACACATTTTATGAACTAATGTGTTTATTATGGTTATAATTAAATCAATTTTAACTAAGCCAAAAAATTTATGTGTACAATTGTTGTTACTTCTATTGGTAACAATAAATGAAATTATGGATGAATGAAATTTCTTCTCATTGAATAATTTTTTGTGATGTTTATAACTAATGTTTTTGATGTTATATTAATTTATGCTTTAATATTGTCTACTCTTACCATTGATAAAGATGTTATATATCATATATATATATATATATATATATATATATATATTAAGTGTTTTGTATGAAAATAATTATAAAATAATTTGTCATACTAAAATTACTACTGTGTTATGGAAAACACTTGAAAAAAACTATGCATTTCCAAAGAAAAAAAAGAGAGTTTAGCTTGATGTTTATATGAAAAAAAAAATGACTGATAAGAAATTATCATATTAATAATTTTAATAATATTTTTTATGACATGAAATTGAAATGAATTATTTTAATTGATATAATTTTTAAGATCATGTAAATGTTGATAAAAGAAGAAATCTTGATATCAAAAATTGAAGGGATGGTCAAATAAAAACTAAACTTGTTTTCCAGCAATTATTTAAAAAAAAGAGTTTTTCATGTTTCGGAATTTATAAACTTTCTTGTGCTCAATAAGGTTATGAAGTGTTGTGCTCAACAAGGTTATGAAGTAGTTTTAAAGTGCAATAAGATTATTATTTCTAGACATGTGTTTTGGTTGGTAAATGATATACTTGTGATCGCTTGTTTGAGTTAAATGTTTTTATCTTGTAATAAAATATTTATAAGTTTTCTTTGATTATTACAAAATCTTAAGTTGTGATATATGACATGCTATTATTATAATTGTTGAGAAGTTTGGTTAGAGACCATTCAAATTATAAAATTTTGAGGTGCAAAATTAATTAATTAAAGAAGTGATGATACATGTCTTTATAAATGAATGTTTTTGTGTGAAACTCATGGTATTATTCATTAAGTAACATCTTCATATAGTGTATGGTGTTAATATAATGGTGCAGCGAAAGAAAGAAAGAAAGAAAGAAAGAAAAAAAATGCTTTGATATGGTAAATGTTATTCTACAAGTTCTAGCTTACCTAACATTATATTAGTGAAATTTTATATCATGGTTACCATATGTTTAACACAAAAGATTGTGATAAAACTTGTTATGAGTTATGAAAGAAAAAAGAACCACATTTAAAATATTTCAAAGTGTGGGAGTGTCTTATAAAGGTTAATATACCTCTTAATGAGAATAAAAAAATCTTTGATTATTTATATCGATAAATATCTAGAGATGTTTACTTCAAATGATAAATTGACTAAATTTGTTTGTGATACCTCTAGTACTGTTTTGCCGTCTAGTAATAATATTATTTGTGTTTTTTCTAGTTATGGAAATAGGTCCAATTTCTTGAGATGACTGAATGATATTTTAATGTAAATTGGGTATTGATTCTAGTGGCACAAAACCAACTACTGGTTATGGTTATGTTTTAACTTTGGATGGAGGTGCACGATCATGGATATGTTAAAAAATTGTTGTTCTGTCATAATTTACTATGCAAGCATAAATTATTCCTATGTTCAATGCATCATGAAAATCAAATTGTTATATTTAAAGTTTTAGTAAAAATGTCAATAAAATTGACATATAAGAATGAGAGACAAAAGTATTAGAAACTTAATTAATGGTTAACTCTCTTGACTTTGTCAAGTCAAAAAGAAATATTGCAGATTTGTTTATCAAAGGGTTGATGCATCATCAACAAGAATTTAAGTCATCGAGGGGAATGAGACTATAGCCTATAAATTAGTTACAACAATGGACACTCATCTCCACATGAATGGCGATCCCATGGAATTGAGTTCAATGGGTAACAACGAAGTTGTTGTTGACTAAAGTACACCAAATAATTTGATTAAATTTTATGTCTCATTCTTATGGCGAGGTGTACTATAAATTGTGGCAATAATAAGGTTGAGGTATATGCATTATTATGCTTATTTTATAAAATACCTTTTAATAAACCCAATGGTTGAGGTATGTGTATTATTTTATAAAATACATCTTAATAAACCCAATGACAACTATTGTAGGGGTGTGAGTCACAAACCACCCTTTTGAGGATTTACCTAGTGAGTGTGATGGTGGGGCCGCCATTGTGAGACACGGGCAAGTCTCTAAGTGACACTCATAAAACAAGATACATGCACAAGGCCGAAACGTGCACCCACTGATTAGAACCTATAATGAACGTTGATATTGTATGTGTTATTTATTAAAATCCGACCACAAGGGATGTAGCTCAAGACAATCAAGTCTCTGAATTTTCTCGGGTGGAAGTTTATAAGCACTAGGTGTAAGGGTCAGACCTGGAAGGTTCCTTACACTGAACTACAATATTTTGTTTTAAAAGATAATATATTTTTGTTTTATTTTATTTTTTAAATTATGTGGGGCATTGTTAGAAATATTCTAATATAATTTAAAAAATAAATAATTAAAATAAAAAATTTACTGTTACTCGTGTGTTTATAGACCTTTAATTTATGAGTTCATGTTTTTTTATGGCTAACGGCTATATTCTTATTACTATTTACTCCTTCGTCTCCCTTTTCTACCTATAAATATCACCTACATGCATGGGAAAAAAACACAACAACATAAACAATAAACACTAGAGTTCTCTAAAAAGTGTTTTTCTTTTCTTCTCTATATTATCTTTAAGACATTGGTGTTCATAAGGTTCGAAGATCCTTCGCTGCACTCAATCGATCTGATGGATTGTTGTATCTTGGGAGAGAAATGCATATGATTTGAAACACATATAATTGTGTATTTGTTTAGCCCTGTGCAGTAGGGGCATTTTCTCTCTAACGATAGCGCTATGCGTGCCTCAACCCAGGCTATTTCTACTCCTTTCCGATCATCTACTTTTTATCTCTTATTGTTATTATAATTATTGATCTCTTATTAATATTAATTGATTTATATATATGTCATTATTATTATTGCTCTAATAATTATTATTATATTATTTCATATTTTGATTATTACTAGTAATTCGAGTAATCATTTTTCTAACACATTGATTAATAAAACATTAGATGAGTTTTTCATTGTATTGATTAGACGAGTTTAGCAATATGCACAAGTTATTCATATATTGATTAGATGAATTTAGTAATATCCATTATACAAGTTTGACCATATGTAGATTAGACAAGTTTGTCCATTCACTAATTAGATGAATCTTGCAATACACATTAGAGAATTTTATGCATACACTAGATAAATGAGTTTGTCCATACAATGATTAGATTAGTCTAAGAATATATATTAGACGAGTGTGTCCATACATTGATTAGATGAGTCTTGCATCATACATTTGACGACTCTATCCATTCTCTAATTCGATGAGTCTTACAATACATATTAGACAACTTTGTCCATACACTGATTAAACGAGTCTAACAATACACATTAGACGAGTATCTTCATATATTGATTAGACGACTCTACCAAGACATATTAAATGAGTTTTTCGATGCATTAATTAGACGAGTCTAACAATACACATTAAACCAATTTGTCCATACACTTATTTGTATTTTTAGCAATTCTACTCTACATATTTTTGCATGCTCTATCATTTGTATTTTTATGGAGTCTACATATGTTTTTTCACATGGTCTATCTTTTATATCCTTACAAAGTATATTTTTTACAATTTTATAGACTATTTTTTGCACTATATTTTTGCACATGATCTATCTTTTATATCTTTACAAAGTATAATTTTTATATTTTTACGAACATATTGACTTTCTAAACCTATAAATCCCTTTTCAAATTAATTTTATTCAAAACTTAATTACAATCTTAAAAATATTTGTTATTTATTTCATCAACCTCTAAATCTATTTTAATATAATATATATTTACTAACATAAAAAACACACAAATAAACACCATCTTGTGAGCAAACACGAGTTTAAAACTAGTTAAACTTTTAAAAGTTACAACATGTGAACTACAATAATGCATCTTTTTGTAAAAGATTTGTAATTTGATTTTTGTTGTAGAATTAGTAATAAAATTTGTATTGTACTCTTTGCATTGAAATTAAGGTGCAAATATTAGTTCTACATGTTATTGATGAGTCTCTTATGGGGATTACCAAGGAGAACTATTAGATTCAAATTTGGATTTCCAACAATTTCACTATCAAGTTTGAGTTTCTTAACATTGGCACTTCCTCTTCAAACAGAAACATTTCAAACTACGAGCATCCCTTTACTTATTTGAGTCGGTTATAGAGACAAATTTTTGGTTCTATTACCACTTTATGGATCTTTTGAAGGAGGATCATTAGGGAAATATAAGATTAATGAAATACAAGTTCAACTAAAATAAAGGATTGATATCATCTTTAACCCAACTTCTTAAAGTGGTGAATTTATGAATCTTTTTTCCTTATATATTGTTCAACTTTCTTATTTTACTCACGATGAAACTTAGATTCACACTTAAATTCTTAATCTTCGAAAAATTGAAGAATAATTCTAACTATTAAATGGTTTGCAATTTATTTTTATTATTTGGAAGGACATGTATAATATTAATATGAAGTAATGTTGAATAGAAGTAAACGAAGTATTTTATTTTCCACAAATTTGAAGAGGAAAACATAACCCACTTGTTCTTAACTTGTAATATAGTAAACAGAGTGTGGAACTTATGTAATATATAGGTAGGTATAAGTTCTTTGCAACATAACTAATTAAATAAGCATTTCTAACAATTTTCTTTATCGATTTTTAATAAAAAAGGAAATAAGTTATGGAAAGACTTATGGATATCAATTATTTGGAACATATGGAACCATTGAAACAAGATTGTATTTAGATAAGAGAGAGTGGATCCAAAGAAATTTTTTACTTTGACACAATTAAATGTTCGGGCATTGATGAAATTTGAACTCTCAAATGTTTATTTTTCTTATAATAATTGGAATTTGTGTTCTGTTGAGTGCATCAAATTAGCAACTTAGAATCCTCTAATCAGATTTTGATGTGGGAGAATCCAATGCTTCGACACACTTAGACTTTCCATTCTAGAATTTTCTATGTTGTTATACAAATAATTTTACAGAGCATTGTCTCACTGCGGGACAAAGTCTACTAAGAATGAAATACTCTTTTGTTTTACTTCTCAACCTCCATACAATCAAGGAACAAAATATTGCACAAAACAAATACAAGAATTGACAAAATTTGTACAACAAAAACTACCCTATTATTGATGCATTACTTTGAATAACTACTTGGAAGACTTGTGAACTAGTATGAAAATCAATTTGAAAAGAGAAAGTTCATAAAGCAAATAGATAATGTCTGACATGTGAATAGTTTTCGAGTTGAACTTTAAACATAGTTGCACTTGTTATACGTAAATTCCTCTCTTTGGTCCCAAACTTTGTTGTTATATAGACTTATTTAGGTTGATTTGGGTTTTCCAACATAAAAAAAAATACTCTTTATTGATTAAAAAATAATAATAGATAAACTTTACTTTTTAAAAATACAGTATAATGATTACGTAAATTTAGTCACAAATAATGTTAGATATGTATAAGTTAGGAGAAAGGAAAAATACGCATAAGAGGTATTTGATGAAAACCAACTAAAATATAGTTTTCATATTGATTTCTTGGAACTTGTTCGATATATAGAGTACAATAATATAAGGGATAAAATAAAATCTAATACATAAATATTTAATAACAATGAAAGAGAATAAAATATATGATATCTCCATAGAATTAAATTCAGAATACATGATATCTCTAACAAATTAAAGTTAAAATGCCGATGGTGTTTATAATGAATCATCCACAATTTTCGTTATATTTCTAAATCTAGATATTTAGACCTATTTGTTCAAGTTAAAAGCAATTTCAACTGGTTGATTATTACTTTTCAAAATAATGAAAAGCTAAATAAATAAAATATATTATTATATTTGAAAGCTATATGAAACATCACATTATGAACTCATTTGCTTCTTTATAAGAAAAAGTATTTTTCTTCTCGTGAATAAACGTGGACTAACTTCTAATTTTTCCTTTTGCAATTCCTTCTAAATAATTACTAAATTATGTTCTATCCTTAACACTTTTTTATCTTAAAAAAATTGACACTTAGGCCTCTCAAAAATTTATTTCCTCCACTTTCATGTTTTCATTCTTTTTCTTTTTAATTCTAATTCTACTTTTTATGAGTTATATATATCTTTATCAACATATAAAAGTTTCAGGAAAATATATTGGCAATTTTTTTCTTTTTTGAAAGTTCAAAATTCTCTTTATACTAAACTTGTGAAAGCCATTTATGCACCAGAGTATACTTGGAGTGTTGACTTTAGACATTTTTGGTTGAAATGTGATTCTATTTGGTCTGAAAGTCTTCTCTTTATAATGAATGTTCCTTGGACTTTTAGAGACAAATAGAAAAAATATTTGAAGATTTATACTTATATGAAATTTAAAGTTTTACATATTTCTAGGGAAGGAAAGCATGGTGCTATAATAAATTGACCAATTTAGGCTTAGTTAACAGGGACAATTTAAATGGTATTCAATTATACCTCCTAACATCAGTTAATTTTTTTTTAATAGGTACTAACTTTTATTTATATTATATATATATATATATATATATATATATATATATATATATATATATATATATATATTACCTTATTTTGAAGCTTGTCTTGTACTTTATCAATCATGATCTCGTACAAGTTCCGATAAATCTTTTATTCATAATTTTTTTTCTTCATTTTTTATGTAATTTCGTCACATTCGTCTTTATATAATTCACACTCCATATCTCTTTGTATTCATCTTTTTCATCAACACTTATCTTATTTACCCACATTTACGGTGGCAGACTTATGTGTACACAATGGACAAGCGCATCTCCTGATTTTGTTAAAATCATTATTAAGTATATGAAAATCTTTTATTTTGCCCCTCCTAATCTTATATATTTGTCTCCCCTCTCTTCTCACCATATTGTCTCTAATGACCTAAGGTCTTACATCCACATTTTTCTCCTCATCTCTATCATTTATACTCATCACATTCATCTACTTCATTCACAATCTCCTTTACCCACTATAAGTTTTTTTCAACTTTTCATTTTTATTTTATTTTATTGAAGATAAAGGCGTTGTATGAGATTTGTTTTTTTAATTGTTGTCATTCATGTGTTGAACTTTCTTTTGAAATAGTAACTACTGTACAAATATATTCTGAAATAGTACATATATTTTCTTTTGAAAATCATCTTAACTACTGTACAAACCCTCTAGTTTGCTTATAGTAAAGTACATAATTTTAATTTTTTGAGAGTGCTCACTCTCACTCTTGTTCAACCTTAAGCACCACCATGATTCATTTAATTTCCAATGCCATTAAATCATTACCAATTTCAGTCCATCACTATCAAGAAACACATTCTGATGTAAATTCATGGGTTCATTATTCTTCACGAACCCTTACTCTTGATGAATGGAACCCTTACGATTAAAACTTTTAAAAATATGAAATAAATTGAAAAAATCTCCAATAATAATAGAATAAAATAAACTGTTAAATATTATTTTCTTTTATTTGCGTCTTGGATTTTTACAAATGGTTGCTATCAATGTCTTGTTAGAATAAAATTAATATAATGATAGCACTACTAATTTATTAAAAGAAAAAATTAGTACAACCATTACTCACCATCTTTCATTCTTTTTATTTGGAAGTCGTATTATAAAACAATTAGAATATCAAGAACAAAGTTTCTTTTTTTAAAATTAATGTTAGAATAACTTTTTTCTCATCATAATTTAAATAGCATTTTGTATGTATTTTAACTTTGTTTTCCATGGTTACTGTTTCCATTCCATTGCGGGTGGAATCTAACTTTTTTTTTTAATTAATGTTATTACCTAATAAAGATATCATATCGCACTCGGTATAATCATTTGATATAAAAAATAATAATTTTTTCTATTGAAAATGCTAGGTTATTGTTTTATTCTTAAACCAATCGTTTAAATATGTTCAAGAACATTTCTGACCAATCATTACAGATATATTTTCTACAAGAGCTTTCTTGTGATTGGTAGAGAGTTACGTACTAAGACACAACCGAACTTTGTTGATCCCGTTAGCAGAAAAAATGTTTGTAATACCCGCCACAGTTTACCCATCCATATCAAGACCGACATCACCTATGACAACATATGAATTATGTAACAACTCTACAGCTAGTCGTGAGAATCAAAACAACCTCATTCAAATCAAATTCACACAAAAGGCCAATACTAGCCGCTTGATCCATCAAACATTCTCTCTCTCTCTCTCTCTTTCTGCATGTACATATATGGGTGAGTGATCCATATAGTGAACATTCATTCATCCACTCACTCAGAAAGAGGGTGTGAAAAAATGGCTCAGGTTCCGTTTCCCTCGAATCTTTTGCCAGGAGATGGAAGCCCCGAATGGATGAGTAGGGCAGACAATGCATGGCAGCTGGTGGCTGCAACACTGGTGGGTCTGCAGAGTGTTCCAGGGCTCATAATATTGTATGGTGGAGCTGTGAAGAAGAAATGGGCAGTGAACTCAGCATTCATGTCACTCTATGCTTTTGCGTGTGTGTTTTTCTGCTGGGTTGTGTGGGGATACAGAATGTCCTTTGGTGACCCACTTGTCCCTTTCTGGGGAAAACCTGCCATGTCACTTGATCATGGATATCTCTTCGAGAGGGCCTTTCTGGGGGCCTTCCCTAATGCCACAATGGTGTATTTTCAGTGTGTGTTTGCAGCCATTACTCTGATTCTCATTGCCGGGGCTGTGTTGGGGCGCATGAACTTCTATGCTTGGATGCTGTTTGTGCCTTTGTGGCTCACATTCTCCTACACCTTCACAGCTTTCAGCATATGGAGTACTAATGGCTTCTTGTCCAAAATGGGGATAATAGATTACTCAGGTGGATATGTCATCCATTTGTCTTCTGGGGTTGCTGGTTTCACAGCTGCATATTGGGTAAACATCAGGGTTTTTTGTATCTATATGCTAACTAATTCTATGGTTAATGTTTTTAGTTAATCATATCTAGTATTTGTCATAATCGATTTTTCCTTTAGGGATAGAAATATGCTTGTATAATGACTGAAACTATGTGTGTATATGATTTGACAGGTCGGGCCAAGGCTAAACAAGGACAGGGAAAGGTTTCCTCCAAACAACATCCTTCTGATGCTGGCAGGTGCAGGGTTGTTGTGGATGGGGTGGACAGGGTTCAACGGAGGAGATCCATACATAGTGAATGCAGATGCTTCCCTTGCCGTACTCAACACCCACGCTTGCACTGCCACCAGCTTGCTCACTTGGGTCATTCTTGATGTCATCTTTTTCCGAAAGCCTTCTGTCATTGGAGCTGTTCAAGGCATGATCACTGGTTTGGTCTGCATTACTCCTGCCGCAGGTTTCTTTCTCAATTTTTCACTCTCTCTCTCTCTATATGTATATATATACCTACGTATATTTTTTTTTTTGTGCACTGCACTGTAGAAACTAGTTAGGTTGTTAGATTCTGGTTATGCCACAGTTCATTTTTGTTGGGATAGCACATTGACTACATAATTTCATTTTGTCGGGGATAGCATATTAACCGGGTGTAAACCTGGTTTTACAAGTATATTTATATAAGGTTGAATTAGGTTGGAGTGATGAATTTGAGTTTTTTCTAGCCAGATATTTTATTAGTTAAATTTATTGTATTAACTCCTATCCTATCGAGAGATTCATTATTTGTCAGACCTATCGTGCCAATCTCAATAAAATCGTCATTAGATCATCCATTAATGTCTAATCTCATACTTAAGATGTATATGTTTGGGTGTGAAATGGATGTGTTACAAATCTCACATTAACTAGAAATAAGATCAGTTTATAGTACATAAATAAGTGTATATCTCACCCTCTTCTTAACACATTTTTAAACAATATTAAATGTTTCTTCAATATTCTACAATAGTTTTAACATAAAGTAACTTTTTACAAATTTCATCCTCCAAAGTTAACAACTTTCAATATTTTTACTTAAATATAAGCTATCCCAAACATGTTATAACCTAACTAGTGTGTATTATCTTATTCAGGAGTTGTGGAGGGATGGGCAGCACTTTTAATGGGAGTGTTCTCTGGGTCAATTCCTTGGTTCACCATGATGGTGGTTCACAAGAGATCAAAGCTACTGCAGAAGGTTGATGACACCATGGCAGTGTTCCACACTCACGCCATTGCAGGAACCTTAGGAGGATTACTCACTGGGCTGTTTGCCGAGCCAAGACTCAACAAATTGTTCTACGGAGTTCCTGGTCAATACGTTGGCTTTTTCTATGGTTTCCATTCCAACAAGGTGCACACAGGGTTCAGACAAATGGGGGTTCAAATCATTGGGATTATCTTTGTTGTCTTTGTCAATGTTGTCACCACAAGCTTGATATGCCTCTTCATTAGAGTTTTTGTTCCACTGAGAATGTCTGAAGAGGATATGGAGATTGGTGATGAAGCTGCTCATGGGGAAGAGGCTTATGCCATCTGGGGTCAGGGTGATAAGCTTGAAAATTCAAGTTCAAAGTATGGAAGTTCATTGTATGATGATGTTGAAGCTGGGTCACACAAGAAGAAACATGGTGGCGTGGTTGAGATGATGTAGAACTAGTTAAATACATTATAGTCTGATCGATGTCGTTGTCTAGTCTTGTTCCTGTCCTCAAAAACATACACACATAAATATAAATATATATAGTAAAATAAATGTTGTGTTTCATTGTAGTCTGGGTCATACAACAACAAACAACAACGTTATTTTACTTTCCTATGTTCATTCTTCATAACAAATGAACAAGATCGGTGATGGAAAGAAGTGTTCTTGTCATGTTTCTTTAAGTTGACACTTCTTTCTATGACATGTTTTCTGTTTTTTCCCGCTTAAGTTTGTAGTTACGCGGGTGGACTATTTCACCAAACATAAGATTCTCAACGTTTGTATCCTGAGAAAAAAATTAAAACTATTAATGTGTCAACAAGTTCTATTAACGATGAGTTTTCATTTTAATTTTATTTGGTTTTTTATCAGCAAGAAGTGATATATTATATACGGATACAAAATTCACTAACACCTGCCCATCAATTATCAGCTCCATTACACACCTTCACTTGATGAATTTGACATGTCATTTTGTGCTTCAATTTTATGCTCTCAGGATCACTCCATCATTTCTGTGTGCAAATAATGTTATTTTGCGGTGCCTCACATGTGGATAGGTATTTTGCTTCCTGTGCATCTGAGCCATGTCCATACTAAACACTACTTTGCTTAAATTACCAACATCCATATAATTATACTCCTCTAACCAAAATGCATATTATAAACTCTCTCCCTGTAGATCATGTATCCTCACCCATCACTGAGGTTTAATTATAGTTGTCGGAATCAAATCTTTTGTCCAAGTAAAGACTTTTAAAACTTAAGAATTTAAAGAACCAATATCATTAACACTTTATACATGTCCTCAAACTCAGACTCATTAAAACCTTAAAAAGGGAATAACTTTCCTATATCCTAAAGTCTTCCATATAAAACTTTTTTACACTTATTGGGTAACTTAACCCATTTTTAACAAAAATGGATTAATCGACTAAAAATTTAGAGGACAAGGTAAGTCATGTTAAGTCTTGACGAATTCTAAGATAAATTCGTCCTTTATAAAAGTTGAAGTTATCATGGTACCTAACGTGTAATCAACTGAAGTCGTTAATGGAATTGGTATAATTGGAAGAATGCTAATGTCTAATGACTTCGGTTGATTACAAATATAAAGAAGTCGTCAGAAATCATGACGATTTCAATCTTTTCAAAATTTATAAAGTAACTGTTTTCATACATAACAACTTTATTTTAGAAGTATTTGAGACTTTGCATGATTTGTCTCTTTTTATAAATTTTTAGTTAACTAGTTCATTTTTGTAAAAAATACGTTTAAGTTAACCTATAACCGTAAAAAATCATCCATATAATGTTTAGTATTTTACATGATATGAAGAAGTGGTTCATTTTCCTTTGAAAGAGTAATTCTTTCCTTTGAAAGAATAATTCTACCATGAAAATGATTTTTATATTCTTGTAAATCCTTTAGTGTATGGTGAAGATAATTGAGATAAAACAATTATCACAAATATGATTTAGAACTTGTGGAAATTTTTTTACTATACTAAAATACAAAACCCAAAAGCATTAAAAAATAAGTGTACACAAGTTTTTATATTGGTAATGCGTATTTATATTCTAAAATAAGTGTACACAAGCTTTGTTCTCAGTCTTGTTTTCGGCTTCGTGTGCAAAATCAACTTCGCCACAGGGATCATTCCATCCCGTTGTTGAGGTTTGCAACTGCACTAAACAGATGTGCCTTACTCAGAGAACCTTTCACTCGCCACTTCTTGCATCTTCTGGAATTGCATTAATTAGTGAGACCTACGTGCTAACCAACTGCGCCACCACCCCAGTGACTTACCTGAATTCTCTCCTTCTTTGTAGAAAGTTATTTAGATTAAATAATTTCAATAATTTGTGACCAAGTGAGAAGAAAAATGTAACTTTAACATTTAATTATTGGAACAACACTACAGTTTCTTTTTTTAAACATAATATTTATTATTCAACTCATAAATATTTAATTCCAAATATTTAAGACAATTAAGTATTTAAGTTTCACTAAATTATTGGAACAACACTATGATTCTTTTTTTTAAACCTAATACTTATTATAGATCCTAAAGAGAATAACTTTCCTAGATCCGAAAGTTTTCCATATATGGCTTTTCTACACTCCTATGTTAACTTAACCCATTTTTAAAAAAAATGGATTAGTCGACTAAAAATTTTCAGGACAGACAATAAGTCATGTTTAGTCTTGACTACTTCTAAAATAAAGTCATCCACTACAAGAAAATGTCTTATTAGTAGCCAATTTTAGTGACTAAAAGTTGTTAGTCACTATAGTGACCAATTTAGATACCAATTTATAAAATTAAAATTTATTGGTTACTAAAATAGTCACTAATATAAATAAAAAATTATAATTGATCACTAAATTTGTCACTAATTAATTAGAGAGCAATTTAGTAACTAAGTTATTTTGGTAGCCAAAACTTAGGTAGCTAATTTTTAGTGACCAGTTTTCTTTGGTAGCCAAAACTATGGTAGCTAATTTTAAAAACCAATTTAGTGACCAATTATAATTTTTTATTCATAATAGTAACTATTTTAGTAACCAATGATTTTTTTACTTTGTAAACTTGTATCTAAATTAGTAATTATAGTAACTAACAACTTTTGGTCACTAAAATTGGTTACTAATGAAGCATTTTCTTGTAGTGATCATTGAAAAGTTGTAGTCGTCATTGTACCTAACGTGTAATCAATTGAAACAATTAGGTGAAATTGGTGTAATTGGAAGGGTGCTAATGTCTAACGACTCTATTTGATTACAAATAGAAAAAGTCGTCAGGTATCATGACGACTTCAACTTTGGAAAAATTTATAAAGAAATCATTTTCATACATGATGACTTTACATTAGAAGTAGTCGAGACTCAGCACGACTTGTCCCTTTTTTAGTAAATTTCTAGTTAACTAGCTCATTTTTATTTTAAAAAAATACGTTAAGTTAACCCAAAACCATAAGAAATCCTTATCTTTAGTATTTTACATATATTGATATGAGGAAGTTGTTCATTTTCCTTTGAGGGAATAATTCTACAATGAAAATGATTTTTATATTCTTCTAAATCCTTTAGTGTATGGTGAAGATAATTGAGAATAACAATTATCACAAACATGATTAGAACTTGTGGAAAAGCTTTTACTGTACTAAATTACAAAAACCAAAAGCAGTAGAAAACTAAACACATAATTCTAAAACTCCAATCCTTACATATCCTTCCTCCACAATCCATTATTAGTCAAAATTAAAGAAAAATGAAAAGCTAATGGGGTGAAAGAGGCTCAGACTCTCGACCTCAGGATCATTCAGAAGATATGAGACCTACGCGCTAACCAACTGCGCCACCACCCCAGCGACTTACCTTATTTCTCTCCTTCTTTGTAGAAAGTTATTTAGATTAAATAATTTCAATAGTTTGTGACCAAGTGAGAAGAAAAATGTAACTTTAACTTTTAATTATTGGAACAACACTACAGTTTCTTTTTTTAAACATAATATTTATTATTCAACTCATTAATATTTAATTCCAAATATTTAAGACAATTAAGTATTTAAGTTTCACTAAATTATTGGAACAACACTATGATTCTTTTTTTTAAACCTAATACTTATTATAGATCCTAAAGAGAATAACTTTCCTAGATCTGAAAGTCTTCCATATATGGCTTTTCTACACTCCTATGTTAACTTAACCCATTTTTTTAAAAAATGGATTAGTCGACTAAAAATTTACAGGGCAGACGGTAAGTCATGTTTAGTCTTGACTACTTCTAAAATAAAGTCATCCTTGAAAAGTTGTAGTCGTCATTGTACCTAACGTGTAATCAATTGAAACAATTAGGTGAAATTGGTGTAATTGGAAGG
>Ga0214544_1000816_pt1 | contig 60801 bp, 29 predicted proteins | sample CNSS3metaG_FD_160074 | JGI IMG/M metagenome (GOLD analysis project Ga0214544, IMG submission 160074) | Root nodule microbial communities from cowpea collected in UCLA plant growth center, Los Angeles, California, USA - CNSS3 | ecosystem: Host-associated > Plants > Roots > Nodule | place: USA... | reverse complement strand
TATATATATATATATATATATATAATCACAATCTCTCAATAATGACTATCCCTTCGATGAAAAATATACCTATAAGTTGTATACACGTAGATGTAAATTTACGTTTCACTTATAAGAGTTAGATGTAAAAACTATTTTTTGTGTTAGATGTAAATTCAGTGACATAGTAAGTTATTTTTGTGTTGGATAATAATATTTTGACATATTTTAAATCCACCGTTTCAATCAACCTTAAATTATCTATTTTGATTTTTTTAGTAATGTGATATGATAATCTAAGAAGGATTAGAGTAGTGGGTTAATAATGAGTTAAAATATTATTATCATTGTGTTGTGTGTCAGTGTACTTCCGGTACTTCCTCGTCCTTATTCCTCTAAATGGTTTGTCTTGGAACTATTTCTGCTTCCGTTTCTGATTGTCCCTAGTCACAGTGGAGGTGGAGATGGAGAATAACGTGCTTAGTGATGTGATTATGCCAAGTGGAACAATGCAGAATCTGTAATGATACCCTTCCTTTCTCATTTAATTATATCAATACAATGACAATGACACTAACATTTCTTGACTCATCAATATATAACATGTTTGATTTTGCGGCAGTACGAAATAAAAATTACATAAATTGCCATGTAAAAGCCTTGTTTTATTTGCATTAATTTATTACTAACATCATGTTGATATAAAAGATTAGGACCAAAATACTATATTTTGGTAAAAAAAAAATGAGCCATTTCCCATTTCTTAAATGGCTATAGACGTTGTTGAAATTTTCTTTATAGTTCGTAAGAATTGAATACGTGTTAGAGGGTTCGTTGAAATTTTCATCTGTGTATACGTTGCAGTGTAATTCATGCGGATAAGCCGGCCGCAAAAGCCACTCCAGTGGATGGTAACCAGGCTGACCCGGATATAAACTGGGCCACCGTGAACCTATTTGCCTCCACAGAAGAGGTAATGACCCGGTACCCAGGCCATTTGACCCGTTGGCCCACAGCTGCACCCGGACCATAATTCATGTACTCACCATAATACAATGTGTCCAAAGCGAAGTCTCCATTCCATTCCAACCATCCACGGGGATGTATGTGGTCACCCATGTAGGATAACATGAACACTGTTCTAGAGAACTGCTTCCATGGACGGCCCAAATAGGTGGGAAAGCTGCCCTTAACGGGCACAAGATCCGAAGCAGGTAGGATCCGACAATTGTGCATGGATATGCCCGTATTCTGATTTGGGTCTTTTCTATTCTGGGCTGTAATGGTGTTCTTCTGTTGGGCCATGGGCTTACGGGCATAAATATTACATTTCTGGAAAACGACCGCAGCATTGCCAAATATGAAGTCTACAGTACCGTAAATGTCACATTCACGAAAAAATTGACGATTAGAATGGACATAGAGTGAGTCTTGGTACCCCTGAATGTTGCACCGGTACACCACCGCGTGGTCGGCTCCAACGCGGAGCGCCACCGCTTGGTGCTTCACCGGTCCGGCATAGTTCTCGAACGTGATATCACGTGCCATGAATCCAGCACCACTAGCAGCTGCAATAATTCACAGTCAATTAGGAACATGTACTACTGAATGGAATAATCTGGAAAGGCATTACATCCATTTTCATTCATAAGTAGAAAACAAAAATTGAAAAGTTATTACATTATATATTACTAATTTAATTTAATTTGGGACATAATCACATGTTCCGATTGATAATTTTGTCTCGCATTGCAAGACTAGCCAACAACCAATAATTCAATTTTGGATATGTTAGTACTAGTAATTGTGATAATGAAATGCTGTACAATCAAAATTTAAGAAATGAATAATCATTTGGTTTGACAAGGGCGATATAATGCGTAAGGTTTATGCAATGCTTTCTAGTTGAGCCAGGTTTCTTTAAACTCCAACAACCAACTACCACTTTACTTGGATTTTTCAAACATTAATAATGTTAATTTGGTGAGGCATGAACTGTAGTTACCTTCCATCAATAAAAACATTTCCACCAAGATTTTGGTGGTTGGATTCTGCAAGTACTTTTCACTTTTTGAAAGAAATTCAGCAATAAAATAAAAAATTTAGTTTTGACTTCAAAAGAGCGTACGAAAACGGATTTACTACACAACGATGCACGCACTATAAAGATGCATATACTCGCGATCAAATGTTACTTTTTTTCTTTTTCTTTTTCTAAAAGTATTAAGAGACACGTATCAAGGTTTATTTGAAAAAATAATATATTCTACAGTGAGTTTAACAAAAAAATATATTTTTTTTTCAAATTAATTAATAAGTTCTCTAATATATTTCTTTTGAAATGTACGTGATTTAATTATAATTTACAAGAATATAATTTCATTTTTTATTTTGTTAAAAATTCATGCTAATAAGCTCGTCATTATCGAGAAGAGTTAACTTTGATCATAAAGATAAAGAAATGGTATCGGTGGGGGTAAGATTGTCCAACCGGATTTTATCTTGGACGTGGAAAAGACATGCAACTAGACAGCTACGAATATAAACATTAACAACTAGGACGACATGGGCCACGTGCAAGTTTGTAGTGTTCAATTATCATGCATGTCAATGGTTCACATTTTTCTACCCATACTTTTCTCACAGTACAAAAAGATAAGAAATTTGTATAGTTGGACAGAAAAAGCATTAACATAATCAACAAGCAACGATGAAGGAGGAATGTACCGAAGGATGCAGTGTGGAATGTGGTCATGCCATCTATCACATTCTTTTTCCCTGTAATGACAGTTTTGCCCTTCCCATCTCCTATGAACATCACATTCGTTTTCTTTCTGCCCACCTTTAAATTATTCTCCTCATACCTGAAAATTCCATCATATCCAAATTAAAGTCACCCTACACATGCCATACTTCTTCTATCCATTGCAATCATAAAACACAATTAAGCAAAACCAGCTTATCACTATATAACAATTCACCAGCAATTAATTGAATATGTTTCCTCTTCAAGTCAACAAATTTGATTTAACATCAACCTAAATTACCGGAAATCGAGGCGTAAACATTGTTAGAAATTATAATGATACCTCCGCATTATTCAATTATGAGGAGTGCATGCAGAAAAGTGTTTTTCAAAGAATAGTAGCTCGTGACCGACCATGTTGCCTTTCATTCAGTACATATATCGCATTCAATAATGAAAACAGTTAAATAAAAACAAGAAAATAATTAAAAAAGTGCAATGTTCGTTATCTCGAAAAGTGTATACTTTTCTGAAAGATAGAAAGCGGGCATATTATTCGCATTCAACAATAAATAAATATTCAGATGATATTTGTTTAATTACCTTCCTGCCCTCACGTAAATGATGAACCGGCGACTGCTGTGTTCCGGCGCTTTCTTAATGGCCTCCGCAATTGTCTTCACTGTTCCGTCACCGTTCTTAGACACCACTATATCTGCTTGAATTGCTGACGTGGGCAAACTCAATAATCTTCTATCACGTTTATTCAACCATCTCGGGAATTTCCCCAATATATCATCGTTAACATTAGCTTCACCATCTTCTTCTTCCATTAATCGTCTCTTATTCTGAATAGGCACCCCCGAGAAATCGCCACTTCCACTCGCAGAGAATATCGCGAGACAATTGCTCACGAGTTCAGACAAGTCCTTCAAGTTATTAACCATCTGGTCCTTCAAGCTCCCGCTCGAGTCCTCGAAGCCCTCCGCACACGTGTCATGATTAGTGAGGGCGGCGCTGAGCCACGTTATCACATCGTCGGTAGATCCATCAGAGCCGGGTCTCAACCCGCCGCTGTCGGATATAGCGGAAGGCGAGAGGATGTAGTCGAGGGATCGGGAAAGAGAGTCCATCGACTCCTCCAATAACTCGAGGCAATCGTCGTACGCCGCCCGAACTTTGGGTTCGGTGGCAGCGAAGGAGAGGCCGGAGGAGGCGAAGAACGCTCTGCTGACGTGGCGGAGGGTCATGTTGAATGAGATGTGGACGAGGTCTTGCTCCGAGGCAGTGGTTGAGCCGGGGAAGTCAATGAGAGAGTTGATGCATAAGGTTGGGAAACGTGTCTTGCTGCAGGTTCGGGATATTGCCTGAGTAGGCTTGCGGGATAGGTTGGGTCCGTTTTGGTTACCGGAGGCGCGGGAGCGGACCACGGTGACGAGGACGGCGGTGATGGCAGCGGCGACGATTAAGACGGTTGCGAGAATCGAGAGAATGATGAGTTTTCTTTTGGTGGTTGCGGAAGACGAAGAAGGGGGTAGTTTGGTAAGAGGAGTGGTGGAGCGGCGTGAGGAGCCACCTGGGTCGTTGGGCCCCAATCTGCCATATTCCATTGGGTTTGTGAAGTTGGGTGTGGAAAGTATGAATGAATCAGTTAGTGGTTTTTTGTTGAAGTGGGAGGGTGCGGCTTTTATAAAAGGCGGTGCTGTAAAGTTGGAGTGAGTGTTTCAGTGTTAATGTAAAAATTGGAAGGTTGGTGTGAAGTCTACGTCTTAGGAATTAGCTGGCTGCTACTTCCAGCGTTGTCCACTGGATGTGAATGGATAGTATAGATAGAGCTTTCTTTGCCTTTTTCCCTACCTCTTGCCTTCCTCGTTCTTATTCTATATTATTGTTCTATGCTTCTTGGTGCTTTCTGCTGACGTGGAATTGTTCCAATAGTAAACCAGTCGTGTCAGTAATTGAATTATAACATGTTAGAAAGTGATTGTTGTGTTAATTTATCACTTATCACGTGGGATTGATGTAACTTCTCCTATGTTTTTCACACCTGTTTGTATTTGTACGTAGAAGAGTAGATCTAAAAAGTGCTAGTGTTCAAGTCAACTTACAATGATGTGTGTATATTCAATGAATAGTAAATTTCATCTTCAATCTTAATTCTTTATATGTATTATTGGATTTTCTCGAATAGATTTTTTACCTGCTAAATTAACTTAGTTTATTATAATGTTTCTGAGTCTCAATGGGCATACGGAGATTCTCTAAGATTGCTTATTAAAACAGCGAATATGTCTCTAATGTCTAGTTCGTATAATTTAGAAAACGAATGCAGGTAAATTTTATGAGCCATGGAAGATAGAAATACGGATAATTGATTAAAATGAGAAGACTTCAATGTTCAATGGAGTGTTTTGATCATTAATTTGGTGACTAAAAAGTAATGTTTTCTTAGATAATGAACCACGACGACAGTTTATTCTTAAAAAGTATTTTAATTTTTTTATTTGATCTTGTAATATAGTATATGGTCCGAAAGAAATCTGCACTACTTTATCTTTATGACATGGTGAAAATGGGGACATGCATGTATTTCTTAACTATTAAGCTAAATCTCCAATAACATTCATTGTCGTGTCCGATTTCTAATGTAGTTTATTGCCTCTCCTTTCTACTGTTAATCATGTCCAAAAGTTGCCACTAATTCTCCTTATTCTAGCCTTCTCACTTTTACAAGCTATCATTCCCACTTTTCGCCATCTTTTCAACTTTATCAGAAACTTCGTTGCTTAGGAAAATGGTTTTTATACACAACTTTTCAACACTTAATATACTTTATAAGAAAAATGCACAACTTCAAATAAAGATAGTTAGAAAGTCTCGCTGTTAAAGAAAATACGATGACAAACTTGTAATAAAATCAAACTTTTTAACGATGGTTAAATGTTAGACTCAAGAAGAAATAACAACAGTTACACAAGGGAACAACTGTTAAAAGCGGATGTTGTAACACACCAAAAACTGAAGCTACTAGACTTAATTTTATTTGTCTAATCTTTCGTTTACTTGGATAATTACAATTAATTTGTATTCATTTGAAAAATACAAAAACTTATACATCATTCAAATGTATCATCCCACCACAAAAATATATTGAGTTAGAGTCAAAATATTAACGTCAACTCAACCATGGACGCTATTAGAATCGGCCAAAAGGACACAAAAGAGATACTAAATCAAAATCACAAGGTTATTGTCAACTAACCCATGCCATATTATCATTATTTGTGTTGCCATGGATACATTAATTCAATAGTACTAACAAAAAATTAAATTAAATTTGGATAACATGATTAAATTTAATTATAATGATTATGCAATTGTGTGATTCTACATGTGAAATTTGGAATTTAATTATAATGATTATGCAATTGTGTGATTCTACATGTGAAATTTGGGATCAGAACCAAATAAATTGCACTGGTCATATGCAATTGTTATTAGCATCTACCGGTCCATACATCAATTAATAATTTAAATTAGTTTTCATACTTAACATTGGTTAGCTCACGCTACATCCAAATATTTAAAAATATTATTTGCGGGTCGTCCGACCCACACATGTTTTAATATTTTAGCGTCACACAGCCCATGCTAGTGCTATATATTTTAAATTATTTATTCACTTTTTGTTGTCGACTACCCACACTACTAATACAAATTTTTTATTTTTTTTACTCGTTTGCGTCAGCTGGACGATGCTATATGCCATCAAACGTAGTGTACCTGGACAATGTAATTAAAACTAGCCTCTATGGTTTTCTGGTTGGCTCCGAAGCTAGATCGATGGTAGATGTGAATTACTATCGGTTTTGGCCTCTTAGCGTCGAGTTTTGGTAACACTATTTGCTTGATTTCTTGTAGTGTTTCTTAAACATACTTGATATTAATATACATATAGATATATGTAGGAGAAGTTTGTTTATACTTTTACAACAAACTAAAGACTTAATTTGAAATACATCACAAAAACAAGATAAACTACATCAGCTACAGATTTAACAAAATCACACGAAAAGTTAAGCTAAACAATCTCATTGTTACATGTCTTTGATGAGTATAAGGGTGAGTCTTTGATGAGTCATTATTTTCCCTAATTCCATTGTCTTTTTGTGTCCATATTGATGATTGTTTAGTGCTTAATTTCCTTTTATTAGTGCATTTTTTTTCAATTGGGTTTCATTGGGCCATTATGCCAAATTTTGAGTAATTTGACATTAATTGGTATAATTTTTGTTTCTAATTTTTAGGTATTTTGTGGAGCAAATTTTGGAATTTAGACATTAATCTTAAGATAAAGAGAGACTTTCCATATCATTGTCACGTCTGCATCATGTCAATGAGTTTGTCCACGTCAATGGGCCAACATTTTCAGCCTATAGTGACATTTTTGTAATTATGCTGACCTGAATGACATTTTTGTAAATACTTTGGTTTGTGGTGATGTGACCACATTTGTTTTAGGTCTTCTTCATGGACAGCCACTATCTCCCCCCCCCCCCCCCCCACTCTCCATTTTACGTTTCCTTGCTTTGTATGGTGACTATGGAGGCACCCATTCATGTTTTGGGTGTTTTCGCAGTTTAAATCAGCACCCATTTGGGGATTTTGACATTATTGCACCTTGGAATTGCTTTCTTATCATTTTATTGAAGTATTAATGTAATATCTCCTTTGTTTTCATTTATAGCTCTTTCATTGAAGCAACTTTGCTTTTCGTTTCTGCCATTTTACATTTTGTTATTGTTTGGTGCATTTTACATTCGTGATTGATTCCCTGAAGAGAATGCATGAGCTTTGAAGTTCTTTATTCCATAATGTTGATTGGGTTCTGTTTTGATTCACTTTCCGTCTTTTAATCTCCTAGGATAATTCAAAATTTGTGTGTGCTTAATCTGCAATGGATAATTTGGTGTTGAAGTGAATATGTATTCATGCTTAATGAATGTGGGTTGCTTGTTCAGTGGTAAGATTAATTGATGTGTGCATTGCTTTAATGTATAATGAAACTTTTCTTAATCTTCGCTTAGTTGATTGAGAATAAGTGGATTAGGAGTCAATCTGACAAAGCTCAAATTGTCGTGACTGATGATAAGTGGAAGTGCATTTGAATTAAGGAGTCAACATATTTTCATTACTGATTGATTGAAATAAAATTGTGATTTTGACACTACCAAACCCCTTTGTGTTTTGTGTGTTGAATTGCATCTGGAAAGCTTTGAATGAAAGGTTTGGTCACTGGGAGACCACCTTGGGTTAACTCCCGAGTATTGCATTTAACTATTTTATTTGGTCGTGTATGACCTCGATCATTCTTTCCCTTACCTTTAAAACTTCATCATAAGATTTTAAAAGTTTACAACATATTCATTCAAATGAAATTGCAATAATAAAACAATTCTCAAAATGTTAAGTTTTCATGAATCATAATTAATCATGCTAAAATAAATATAGTTGATTACAAAAGAAAATGATGTTCGCATATTTTGAGTTTAAGATCTCATACTTACCATTATCAATATTTAAATAATTATATTTATATAATTTGAGTTCAAACTCATCATTGATGTAAGATAATGTAGGTTCATTTTATGTTTTGCAAATATGGTGTTGAGTTCATTAAGAAAACCTAGTGAAGATTCACACTAGACATTAAGATAGTGAGATATCTAGATGTGAAGGTTCACTTCAAGAGATAGAAATGATTCTTTTAACCAAGAAAATAAAACAAGATAGTTAGAAGAACATAAATTCTGAATTAAAATGGTGAAGAAACAAGTAGAAAATGGAAAGGTATGAGATCAAAATGGAGCAATGGAGCATGCCATTTGAAGTGGGGCTAAAAGGCTATCTAAACCTTAAGATGAATGGTGAAGCCACCACTTGAGCTTGCTCAAGATAAGGCAAGGAGGAACTTCTCTAAAATGGAGGAAAACACACATCACGAATGACACAATATATGTAAATAAACTTGATGAATCCAATCCAAGTCCATTACATGGCCCACATTCACCTCAAGGCCTAATCCCACTAAAAGGCCCAATAACTAGAAGTATTATGAGAAAGATTCAAGAGGGCTTACATCAAGATGACAATAATTCTCAAGGGCTTCAAATTTTTTTCTCTGGGGTAAAGAGGACATCAAAACATGATGGGTTTCATTTAAAAGAATTAGGATAGTCTTTATTTTTAGGCCACATGTTAGGTCATGCTTTATAAATTAATTGGCCAATGTACATATTTGATTAGCTTTCAAATTGGGCCAATTCAAGCTCAATTTCAAAGCTTGGCTGAAAGTTGTTCTCAAGGCACATGTTATGCATGGTACCAAGCATGAGACGTATGAAAGGACACATGGCACATGATCCTTGCATTCCTTGAATCACACGGATCTGAGAGACTTCTTGTAGCCTAGGTTGAGTTTGCATTTAATTTCAATGTTCATTTACATTGCATCTTAGTCGGCCTCTCTACTATAAATGAGAGCCTCCACCACTTGTATTTGGTTACTCTTTATGTGGTAATTGAATGATATTGAGATCACTCCTCACAATTGCCTTAAGAGTCAAAGCTAGACTAAGTTTATCCTCTAGCATCCTTCCCTAGGATATGTCTCCTTCCTTTAGCTTCACTTCCATAATCCATAACATTGCTCAAGGGTCTCCAACCTTGCTCCACTCATTTTCGTTGCCTCATGGACCTTCTCCTCTCCAAAACTATGCTTGAGCTCCATCAAAACTTTAATTGATCAACCCTTTTACAAGACAAGGAGCACCCCTTATATAGATGAGTTATAAGGGTTTCTATGCAAAAGAAAAAGTGTACAAGGGCATGTATACAGATATGAAACCCTAGCTTCTACAAACTAGGTCAAGAATGAGACACATTTTGGTGGAGGATCCCATGTTGATTCTGCCTCCTCTGTGCTTTTGGAGGCCAAGGTACATGTACCATGGTGGTACATGTTGCTTTATGCTTTTCTCTCTATTTCACCTCATATGCGCCACCTAACCTATGTCATATAGTCTACGATGCAATGCAAAATATAAGCTCCATGATCTTCAAGTCAATTCTAAATTTAGCGGATCTTTAGATCATCAATGCATCTTCATCAATTCTTCATCAACCATATGATCTCATCAAATCCCCACCCTTGCTTCATCAAATCCATGCACCAAGGTCACTTGTGTTAACAATCCCCACCCTTTATACCCTCAAGTCTACATGGCCTTTCTCTAGACTTTATACCTAGTGTATCTTTCTAACTATCTATACAGTCCTTAAAATAAAATATTTTTTTTTCATCCTTAATTGCATTCACTATAATTTATTTTTGTAATCATCCTTCCATATTAACTTTGTATAAAATTCTTGAAACTAAAATTAAAGTTTTGGTAGCATGATGATCGCATTTGAACTCCTCAAAAGTTTTAATATTGTCAACCAATTAATACAATTCATATATGTATGATATATAACTATTTTAGTGCTTTGGTTATCCATTTAATTCCTTCATCCATTAGTTGACTTCAAATATTATTCAAGATTGTTGTCAAAGAATAGTGAAAATATACAAAAATAAAACCAGAACAACAACCATAAAAGAAAACATATTTATTGCGTACGTATTTTACATGTAAAAGATCAAACTTGTTTTATTTATAACTTTTTGTATAAAACTTCAAATGAGTTCAATTTTTAACCTAACCATAGTTTTTCCTACCCAAGGAATCCATTTATGAACCCAACAATTTTAAATTGTATTCGAATACTTACAAAATAAAAATGGGGAAAATGTATACATGAAAATAATATGCCAAAATAAAGAGTTCGAGATTTGGGATTGACCCCCCTTACCTTGGTGAAGTTAATGGAACTCTAAGGTTTCAATGGAAAGCTCAAAGTGATGTATATCCCCTATTTAAGTGTCCTCACAAGAAGCTTTAAAAGAGAGAAAATCATAGGTTATAGAGTAGGACTTTAAAAAGAATAAGAAGAAATAAATCCTAACTCTAGATCAGATTTAATGAAACTACATGACTAAGAATTTAAATGACTATGAAAGGAATAAAAGAGAAGAGAATAAAAAAGTAAAAATAAGAGAAGATAAAAAAAAAAGAGAGAGAGAAGAAGAAGAAAGCTTACTTTAGGCTCTTTTCTCTTGTAGAAAATTGTGAGAAAAATGTGGGAGATTTTGTTCTATTTATAGCAAAGCTTTGCACAAAAGAGAAAATATGATTTATACAAGAATTATTTCTTGAATCCTTGTAACTACATTTGGAAGCTTTTCCATTGGAAGAGTAGAAAAAAATCTACTCAACCTTATCCTTTGCATTAAATTCCACAAGGTACATGGGTAAAAGAATCTTCCTACTTTGTTCTTATCATGGTTGCCTGAAATTTCTTAGAGAAATGGACTTGCTCCACTTATTTATATTGCTTTCAATTGGGACCAAACAATGGGCTTGAGTTCATGGGTTTTTATTACTCAAATTTGTTATTTTAACAAACCCTTAGTAAACCTAATGATGAGCCTCCTTGTGCGAGATTGATGGAAGGAGAGACTCCATGCGTTATCAGCGGAAGGAAAAGCAGCAATAGGTGTTTCGGTGGTGGTGGAATTGATTGGTGAATAAGGTTCTCTAAAAGGGTTGGGTCAATCTTAGAGGAGGAAGGCTAGAGAAGGTTCTTGAGGGAAGCTTCTAGAAATTGACTTTGATGAGTTCATATTTTTGCCCTCATTTGATGTTTAAGTATAGGCATTTAATTGAATTTGTGTGATTAAATGAGTGATTTAATTGATTGTTCTGATTATTAGACTATTTGAGCTTGTGTGATAAAAATATATTAAAAAGTGATTTTTAGTTGAATAAATTATTTTTGGATATTTTGACGTTTGTTGATGCAGCTAAAGTTAAGATTAAGCACTCATTTAAGGTGCAAAAAATAAATTGATTGAAGTTACTAAACACCTTTCAATAAGGCTAAAATTAGCAAGTTATGGGGAAAAGTCACTTTTGCACCCCATACATTACCTATACACTCTCCTCTTTCCAAATGGGTCTCACATAACATACTTGCCTTTGTCTATTTTCACCCTTTTTTTCACTCATAAACTAGATGCACTCAGATCATGTCATGTGGCAATCCTTCACTAATTGAGCTAACTAGCCAAAACATGACACGTGTCTAAATCTAAACACTCAAAAATCAGTCGTAGCACTATCATAGGTCTTTCTCCTCTCCCACCAACACTATCACCGCCGCAGCCATTGACGAACACACACCACCATTACAGAAACCGCAGTAGCTCCTGAAGCCATTGATAATATGAAAATGTAAAATCTTCATATTATATAGTAAAATATAAGAAAAGAGGGGCAAGTGTCAACACCCAATTTCATCCTAGTGAATAAAAATGTTTCTAAAAAAAGACAACAAAAAATAAATGTTAATTAAAGAATAAAAAATAAATTGTTTAAAAAAAATTGTTTATAATAAAAAGGATTTAAAAATGTTTTTTTAATTTATGTTTTTAATTTTTAAGTTAAGTAAAATAAGGTTTTTTTTAGATTAAAAAATATTATTTTTTGTTTTGTTTAATTAAAATAAAAATCAGATTTAATAAAAAATTAATAAAAAATTAAAAAATTATTATTAATTACTTTTATTTTTTTATTAATTAAATTCAAATTTTAAAAAATTAAAAAAACACAAAAACAATTTTTTTTGATGGTTTCAACTTCTCTCACGGTTTCAACTGCCGCTCACGTAATTCACAATCGCACGGACAGTTTTTTATTAAATTAGTGAACTATAATTTTAAAAGGGGGAGAATTTTTGGAGAGATTGATTAGGTGCAAGCACTTTCATCTTCCTAACATCCCTCGCCATCATCAAACTTCACATTTCCATACATCTTCAACTTTTGTATACGTGATTTATAGATATTCAACACACACTTCTTCCAATCTTGGTTCATCCTCATCTTTATAAACACATCTTCAATTCATTAAGACCATAGTCATTCAACAATGAGCAACAGAAGATATTCAAAAATCAAATTCAATAGTGAAAAATAATCTACTGGTGTATTGAGATCAAAAGTTTGGAATAGAGGAGAACGAGAGGTTTGTTGACGCTGGCGTGGTGATTCCGACAATGGATCAAGGAGGCACGGTGGGTGGCGGTTTGGCATGGTGACGGTATTAGAGGTCGACGCTGAGGTGTTTCGCACGAGTGGCATTGACGACGACTTTGTTCGAGCGCTGTGGCGTCATCGGCAGTAACTGTGACACGGTGTTTCGACTTCACGCGAGCATGGGAGGCTTAGACGCTGTGAAGAGTTGTACCAGTGCCGGTAAGGCTTCCGATGGTGGTTGGCGTTGTCGCCGGTGGCCGTGCAAAGAGCAAACGTTGGTGGGCAGCGTTGGTGCGGCGTTGGTGTTTTAGCCGAAGGAAGAAGATGAAATTTGGGGGGAAATCATTAGGTGCTGGGAAGGTAATTAGATTAGGTTTGGCAGATTCCATTTTTCTTCACGCACCCCATAATTAACTATTACACCTTCCTTTTGTTTTTCTTATTTGGCAGATTCCATTTATTTCTTCACGCACCCCATAATTAACTATCACACCTTCCTTTTATTTTTCTTATTTGGCAAATTCATTTTTCTTCACACACCCCTATAATTAACTATCACACCTTCTTCTCTTTTTTTTTTTTGATTTGGCAGATTCATTTGTTTTCACGCACCTGCATAATTTAATTCGCACACCTCTGGTTTTAATTTGGGTTTTGGATATTTATTTACTTCATGCACTCCCCAATATAATAACCCTACACTCCTTATATTAAGTTTTATTTTACCTCATGAACCACATTTTCACTAAGTACACACCCCACTCCTTTAATTTCCTTTTTTAGATTAGGATGCGTTTACTTTATGCACCACGTGTTTCTTTATGTGCACCCTATTCCCTTGTGTGTAGTTTTTCTCATTGCTCCCACATATTTACTTATGCACTTTCATTTTCTATTTTCAATTTTACCTTTTTATTTTATTAAATATCACATTTCAATCATATCATTTTCAAAAATAATAAAAAATATTTTAAATTGAAATAAAAATTAAAATAATTTTCAAAATTGATAAAAATAAAAATAAATAAAATTTAAAATTATTTTCTTTATTTTATCTTTTAGTGTCTAATCGGTCGTTCGCGTCGCACGACACTTCTTTTTAAATACAAGAATTATAAAAATAGTTTTAGTGTCTAATCGACCGCTCGCGTCGCACGACACTTCTTTTTAAAATACAAAAATTATGAAAATAATTTTGGTGTTTAATCGATTGCTCGCGTCACACGACATTTCTTTTTAAAATACAACAATTAAAAAAAATAATTTTGGTGTTTAATCGACCGTTTGCGTTGCACGACACTCCTTTTTAAAATACAAAATTATTAAAATGATTTTGGTGTCTAATCGACCGCTCGTGTCGAACGACACTCCTTTTTCAAATACAAAATTATTAAAATGATTTTGGTGTCTAATCGACCGCTCACGTCGCACGACACTCCTTTCCAAAATATAAAAATCATAGAAATATTTTGGTGTCAACCTGGCTGCACGTGTCGCATGACACCTATTTTCAAAAATGTCAAAGGACAAGTTTAAGAATTAAATATTTTAATCAAGTTTTTTCAAGAACTACGTGATCCTTGATACTCCATTGTGAATGGAGATACGTAGGAGTAAGGCAAGTCCTTGTCAGGTTTACTTCCCAAAAATCAAAAGTTTTCCAAATCATTTTCAAATAGTTTTATAAAGAACTACGTAGCCCTGATTTCTCATTTTTAATGAAAATACGTAGGACCAAGGTTAATTCTTGTCATGTCCCTTTCACTCAAACATATGTTTGTTCAATATTTCTTATTTTTTTGGGAAAAATAAATATTATAAAATAAACACGTCTCTTTTGCAAATTTAATTAAAGGTACCGCCTTTGCGAGGGCGCTGTAGGGTGCTAATACCTTCCCTACGCGTAACCGATTCCCGGACTCTAAATTTGGTTTTCGCAGACTTTTATTTTATTTTTATGGTTTTCCATAGTTTTTCAGAATAAACTATGGTGGCGACTTCTAATATCTTTTTTCCAAACAATTTATTTTTAGTTCTTCGTCCCGTCGCGATTTAGGTTGCGATAGTAGGAAACCCTAGTTCTAGAGAGAGAGGAGTTGCCACGTTTCAATCTGTCATTGCATACTCAACGAGTCAAATTTGGTCAAGCATTCAAAGGTTGATCAAACATTGCAAATTCTGGTCAAAGTTGGTCAAATAGTCAAACATAAGGGGCAAAATTGGAAATTGTACATAAATTAAGTTTCTGAATAAGTAATTAAAGATTTTTAGTTAATTATCTTTGATATATCTCAAATTATTGACAAAGAAAATCTTCCAAATATTTTGGAAACTAATATTTTACTTATGTGAAAAATATTATTTAAAGAGATAAAAGATTTCAGCAACAGAACAGATAAAATCCAAGTCCAATCAAGGCTTATATAAAGAGACCAAGGGGGAAGCAGAAAAGACAAGTTCAGGACTTCGGAGTTTAGAAATCCTTAGGGAGACCCTAATTTTGTTTCCTTTCTTTCTCTATTCTTCTTCTATTTTTATTTTACTTTTGCATTCTATGGAGTGATAAACTTCTTGGGTTGATTCCATTTTAATTTCATTATGGATTATGGGGTTAGAATGAAATAATTTCTTTGTTCTTTTCATTATTGTTGAGGTTTTAATTCATCTATGTCTTTTATCTTTGAATCACGTGAAAAGTAATGGTTTTTACATCATAGCTAATTAATGAGATATTTTAATCTATATGCATATCAATCATATGAGTTCAAGGGTTTTTAATTTTAATTGAAAATGTACTTTGATTAAATGTAGAAACTTTTATGTGATTGAATGAGTTTTTGCCAATGATTGAGAATGTACTTTGATTAGAGGTGAATATTTTAAATAGAATTAATCAAGAATGTACTTTGCTTAATTAGCTTTTTGCATGATTTTAGAGGTAAAAGAATGGACATGATTAAGGATAGTAATATTTAACTGAGAATGTACTTTGGTTAAATTTACTATGATTAGTCTACAAAGTTCTTGTTTTGATTGAGAATTTACTTTGGTGAATAGTAAGAACGCCAACAAATTAATTGAGAATTTACATTGATTAATTTGCAAATCTACAACAATAATTAATTGAGAAATAATCTTTAGATAATCGATGATGGATCTATTTTGAAAAGGTAGTGGAATCAATCTATTTTTCTTTATCATTGTTTTTTATCTTTTTGTCCTTTTCAAATTTTATTTCTTTATTCCTTATTTTATTTGATTAACCATTTTGTGTAGTTTTTATAACAACTAATTTGTTAAAAAATAATTTTGTGTTCATTGGGAAATGACTTTGGATTACTTTACTCTTTCTATTTTCTTGACTACTATATTAGCAATACTGAAGTTGCTATAGTTTAGTAGTATTAATTTGATCGCGTTAACGACAACGTTATCAAATTTGGCACCCAAGTTGTGAAATGATCTCAATAACATTTCCTTACACATTCAAGGGTGCCAATTACAAAGGGTGGAGGACTTCCTTTATAGTAGAAGGTAGCTCCAAAGCTAAGCTAAAGTGGTGCTTAAATGAAATGCAAATGAAACACATGCTCAATTCAAATTGGTGCCTAAACTCCTAACCTCTTGATCAACCATTACAAATCACATGTTATGTGGCAAGTCACGCCTACCTCAATTTCACCATGTGCTAAATGTGCAATGCATGGAGCATGCTAGATGGCTCTAATTTCAATAGTTAGGTGTTTTACGATCCAACTTACATCAAGTTATGTTTTAGTGTTTTTACAATTATTGAAAGCTTGGCCTAATGCATGGCCTAAATTAAAACTAGACTAGTAGACTATTAGAAAGCCCATCAAATCTTTATGTCCTCCTTGGTAGAAGGTAGCTCCAAAGCTAAGCTAAAGTGGTGCTTAAATGAAATGCAAATGAAACACATGCTCAATTCAAATTGGTGCCTAAACTCCTAACCTCTTGATCAACCATTACAAATCACATGCTATGTGGCAAGTCACGCCTACCTCAATTTCACCATGTGCTAAATGTGCAATGCATGGAGCATGCTAGATGGCTCTAATTTCAATAGTTAGGTGTTTTACGATCCAACTTACTTCAAGTTATGTTTTAGTGTTTTTACAATTATTGAAAGCTTGGCCTAATGCATGGCCTAAATTAAAACTAGACTAGTAGACTATTAGAAAGCCCATCAAATCTTTATGTCCTCCTTGGCCCATGGGAAAAACATTAAAAACCCATTAGGTCCATTATAGTCTTTAAGTTCCATGTCTTCTTGTATTCTTTTGAAAATGCCTCTAGGCCTTTGATTGGACCTATGGTAGGGCCCAAGTCATCACCTAAAATCATGCATTTCAATAAGAAAAAAAATATATACATTTCAAATTACTTTTAACATGTTATAACATCTATTTCTATGGATTATTGATTGGTTTTTTATTTCTTAGATTTTAGAAAAAATTCTATGAATCTTAATACTGATGGATTTTACAATATATTTAACGACACTATTCAATAATATTTAATTCTGACTTTAAACTCATAATAGAAATAAAAAAGGAAACAAGGATCGTTCAAAAAATTCATAATTGTATATAATGAAAATTTTGCATTGAAATGTTAACGTATTTGCAGAAGTCATCATAATTAGTTTGTTAGGGGCCTAATCACAATTATTAAAAAATGGGAGTGACTAAATTATAATCATGAAAAATACTTAAGGATTGATTTGCAAATACTAAAATAAATTAAGGACCAATTTGCAATCATTAAAAAATATATCGGGGTCCATTTGTAATTTTAGAAAATTTTAGGGGCTTATATGCATTTATGGATAATATTTTTACAGTTAGCACAAAAACCAATTTTATTGTTGAAGGATGTAAATTACATGTTTAAGTTAATAAGAAAGTGAAATACAAGAAATGATAAATATTATTTTTATGTAAAAAAAAGTAATGTGTTATAGAGGTGGGGTAAAGGACATGATTACACAAGGGAATTGTCGCTAAAAGTGAGATTTAAGGGGAAATAATGACGATTACATGCAAAATCGTTGTTAAAAGTGTTGCATATCAGGTAAAAAACGTAACTATTCCTTTCTCATATGGCTTTTTATTTCCTAGTTTCTTCAACTTTGCATTATTCCTACTCATTACACTCGCACTCGTGCAGCTTGTGCTCTCACCGCTCACACTTGTCCCTTGTTGGTTCGGTGTCTCACGTCTGACATTCACTATCGTTCGAGTTTGTTCTGCACACCCCACTTGTATTCCATTATCAAAGCTTTCAACTTGGAATTATGTTACTGTTTCCTCGCATTCTCGTCACTTGCTCTTATCGCTATCAACAATTGTTGTTTATGCTGCCATTGTTGTCGCTAGTACCACCATTGTTATTTACAGTGCTTGTGCTGCAACAATTGGTTGCACCAGTCTAGCCACCATGTTCACAAGTCTATGTGAGAACACACTTTCACACCCAACCTCTTTCACCACTACTACATTCACTCTCACCCTTCCCCAATTCACTTCCTATTTGCACCCATTTTAGTCTGTCAACTTCACAACTTCTGTCGAATTGGACTAGCTAATGTAGGTCATGTAGAAAGTTTCTAATGAACTTCTAACCGGATGCCATGCGTTTCTTCAAAGTCATTAATAATCTTGGACAAGGTTCAACTCCTTTGTTGATGGCAAACCCCTAGCCAATGGACCAACCACAAGAGCGATGGCAAGAAGGATCCAAGAAGATTGGGCTTCATCTATCTAGACCCATCCGTACTGGCCATAAACAGCACACTCACACTGGTAACACTCGCCAACCTGAGCTCAACTCAAGGGTTCCTCGTGTTCATCCGCCATCCTGAGCTCAACTCGAGGGATGCCATTCTAAGGTCAACTCGAGCAATGCCACGTGCTTAACCCCTATCCCGAGCTCAACTCAAGGGATACGTTCCGAGCTCAACTCAAGGAACACCAGCAAGCCGACCTTTAAGATATCCTAGAAGCCTTGTAGATCACACATACAGAACCAGCAACCAAAAGCTGCTACAACACAAATCGTCTGGTAGGGGACACGTCCCGCCAGGCACTGCCCGCTTCTAGACCGCCTGGCAGGGGACAGGTACTGCCACGCGCGTAGCGCCTCAAAACCAGCAACACTACAGACCCCGCCTGGCGGGACTAGCCTCATCGCCAGGCGCACTCGCTTCCTGACCCCATTGACGCTGCTGCTATCGCCTAGCGGTCTAAAAACCACTACTAGGCGTTGTATCAGTACAAGCACAATACTGGTTTCTTTGCAATCCTACACAGATTTGATTACTCAACCCAGGCATCAAAACTCACGATGTCTTTCACTAGTTTAGTGGAATTGCTTTCCTAGAGGCTAACTTATTATCAAATTTCCTACTTCCATAGAAGTTCAACCTTCCAAGTTTACAAAATTTGGCTTTCTTAAAGTTAACCTTATTACTCACCACCATACCACAATGCACTCATTTTGCTTATTCCTTAACCTTGATTCTAGTCATTACAACCATTCCCAACTCATTCCAAGTCAACTCCTCTTAAGTGTCACAACTCACTCCCATTCTAACATTAGCCTTGACTTAAATTCCCATTCTCTACTATCTAATTGTTTACCAAACCCACTCACAAAAATAGGTCAAGTCTCTAGACCCCTTGCACCCAAATTATCCAAGTCCATAATTCCCACTATGTCATAATTTATATAAGCAAGACCTATAATAGCTAATACCATTAAATTCTAAGATAATTCCAACCTCTTTAATTCATGTCCAAGAACTCCATCATCAATTTCTTCCAGTAACAACACCCAAAACCATCACTATGTCCCACAGCCACATAGACCCACTGTCTTTGCGTTGGCGCTTGGCAGCAAGCCCCGAGCCGCCAAGCGGGCATGTGTTCCTGGCCAATTTCCTAGAATTTGCAGCACCTACAAGGAACCCCTCATGCCTCTCTAATGCTTTTCTCTGCCTATCTTAGTCGTTTCTCTCCAAAAATACGATAACAATGACACCATTAAACACCTCGACTGATTCCAACAACAATTTTAGTATAATTAACAACTATTACGCTCAATTCTACACAACCCCCAATTCTTCCAACCCTAAAAGGGTTTATAAGAGTTCTCTCAAATTAACTCCAATTGACAGTGAAATTCCCTAATTTTCTATCATCCAATATTCAATTAAAAGCTAAAGACTCCTTCCCTTCTGTTTAGATTTCAACCAAAATACTCAAAACACCAAAACCGAGCCAGCATTGGCTCGCGTCGCCTTATAGGTGTTCATCCCCGCCAGGTAGTTCAAGCAAAACCCAACATCTGGGTTAATCTGTCACGCGTCACCTGGCGGCACAAAGCTCATCGTCAGGCGGTTGCCTTGGGGAACCCAAAAAACAAGAAAAAATAGGATGAGTCGTCTGGTGACAGTTCATCGTCTGCCAGGCGGTTTCTGGAAAATTTCCAAAACCCAGAATTTGCAAATTGATTCAACAAGAAACATTAATTGTATATCATTAACAAAACAACATAAATTTCGGGTTCAGCTCCCCAACCTGGTTTCCTTTGCTTAAAACTTGAGTAGCCCTTGGTTCTCCTTTACTTCCAATAGCCTTCCTTAGTTCTCCTCATTTTAGCCTCAATGCCTCACACAATACACTCACCTTACTTTGATTTTCGTATTCCTCTACCTATCCAACAAAACCAGCCACAAAACCTCTCTCTTTTTCCCTTAATTGATCAATAATTGGTGTCTTAATGTCGGTTTAATGATGCCAAAGCCAAGTTTTAAACCCCTTACTATGCCAAAGCCAAATCAATGTTCAACCATTTAACCAATTCATATTTCGTGATGATTAATATAATTTTATGATTATATTATCACTCAACATGCTCTAGCATATTATTAAAAACAATAATAATTAATTAACACACAAATGGCGTACATAGAACTTGAACCCAAGTTCTCTCACATAATTAAGTACTCTCAACCATTTGAACTAGTACTTTTCCACATCATAGCAATCCGCATTAAATGCCTTAAAGGCTCCTACTTCCCGCATTTATTAAATAATTATTTAATTAATTATTTAAATTTCTCGGGTCTTACAACCTGTAACTTAGGTTACCTAAAACTAGAGTTAGGTAGTTAGTTATTTCTTTACTTGAATTTTTTAGTTTTCCAGTTTTTAGATTGAGTTGTGGGAATGTTTATATAATGCTATTGGAGGAACTCATTAAACACATCACTGCACATAATCATCTCACAATACCACACACCACCTCATACTGTATTTTGCATAACATTAAGCATTTGAGGAGTTTCATTCATTGGTTTTCCAAGTATTGTTCAAGCCTCTCTTGGCTTAGTAGTGCCATTCCTTGCTGTAATTTAGGTTTCCTACATTGATTTTTACATTTCAATTTGTTAAATTAAATTATTCTTCTCTAATTTTGTTCTTCTCTTATTAATTTCATTTATAGGTGTTTTTCTCTTTACATTTTCGTTCATTTCAATGAATAACATGTTTTCTACACTTGTTTATTTTGTTCGAATGTTCACTCAATGTTGTTACTTTATGTATTTTTAATTCTTCATGCATTTTAGAGTTTTAGTTGTTGTTTCAATTCTAGTTTCTTAGTTTTACATTGTAATTGTGTTAGTAATTTAGTTTTAGCCTTAATTTTTGGTTTCGATTCATGTTTTACAAATTATTCAATTTGATGGTTAGGTTAGCTTTTGTTAGTTAATTTTGTTAAGTGCAATTTTTCAAATTTTAGGTTTTAGATAGTAAATTTTTGTTTCTATTGTTAATCCTTCGTTCTAGCCATTGTTTTATCATTATTACCACATTTGGAACATGTTTGAGTGCTCAATTCGAATTTTAGAATCTATTTTCCAGTTATTATGCATTTCATATAGTTGGATTTTCCAGTTTTACTAAATTTGGATATTTCATGCTATTCATGTTATTTTGTTAAATCCATGCATTCAATACTTAGTTAATGTTGCTTTAGATTTATTTGAACACTCATAACATGATTTCATGCATTGCATCTCATAGAAATTTAGTTTGTACACAATACACATTTGCTATTAAAACCAAATTTGACTAAGTGTTGTCAAAGTTGGTTTAATAAGTGATTTTGTTGTATTTTCATAATTAAATGATTTTAAACACTTCATTTGCATTCCCACATTCGTTCTTACATGCAATTTGTCAAACAATTGGTAGAAGTTAGAGTTTCGTTGGATAATTTTATCAAACACTTTGCGTTTTTGCACTTTTACACTATTCGAGGCATAGGTAAACCTTTGGCTACATTCCATTCACGTTTCCATACTATTTTTCATATCAATCATGCATCGTACATCATAAAAGCTTCATGTTCATGTTGATTTGAGCACAATATTTAAACATGCATCATTCTTTGATAATCTATTTTAACTAACTAAAATGAGAAATCAATAGATTAAAAACTTGACAGTAAATCTTAATATTTTTCACACAACAATTATATGCCAGATTTAATTGATTTGATATTGAAGATAACGCAAGAATTTAACAAACAAACAAATTTGTTAAATGATGACATAATTACGCCATATTTGTTATGAAAGATGCAACTTATTAATTTTCTTGATGAAATCAACTAGAACTTTAAATTTGAAGAAAAATGAAATTAGTGCACACAAATTTTATACTGGTTCACTTTAAAGGAATTACATCCGGTTATTCAAGATAACCTAAGCTTGACTTTTTCACTATTTCAACAATATCCTCACAAATAATTTGTTGAGAAAGAAATTACACCCAATACAACTTTCTTGAATCACACAAGAAACCTTACATGAATTCAAGGTGGTGTGCTCTATTATGATGCCTATTTATGTTCCATAGGAAGAGGTCAAAATGAAAGCTTTTCCATATTCTCTATACAATGATCTTAAGGATTGGTTGCTTTATAAGTTAACTTCTATTGATAGTTGGAACAAGATTCAAAGGAGATTTCTAAAGAAAGTTTTTCTAGCCTGAAGAACATTTGCTATACTGAAGGAGATCAATGCTATCAAACAATTACAAGGGGGAGTTTATCTGAATACATGAAGATTTTCATTAAACTGTGTGCCACTTGTCCAAACCACCAGATTAGTGAACAACTGTTAAATCAATACTTCTATGTAGGTCTGAATTATATGGACAAAGTGTTGATTGATTAATGGAGGGGCACTAATGAACTAGACACCAATTGCTGCTACAATTTTAATTTCCAACATGGTTGAGAATTCTCAGTAATATAATTGAATTAGTAGTGTTAGACTAGTGAAAGAAGTTGTGGAATGTGCAAGGATGGATCAATATGTTGAAATTGCTTAACTCAAAAACAAAATGTTTGAACTGAAAGTGCTGATGAAGCAATTAACTATGAATCAACAAGAAAAAGAATCACACAAACATTATAGACAACACAGTTACTTTTAGTCTAGAATGGGATTGATACCCCAAAATCAGCAAAATTTTCACAAACCTTCACAACTGTACAATTTTCATCATAAAGGACTACAATAGAAATATGTACCACCACTAATGAGGCAGATTCCTAGTGCAAGAAAAATCCAATCTCAACTACTACAAGAATGATCTTAGTCAGAAGCTTTTGAGGAAGCAAATAAACTGGAACAACTAAAACAAAATGCGAAATTAAAGTGGCAAAGAAGGGGTTGGAAAATAAATCTGGTACAATTTTTACTTCAAAAGTGTTGGAATCAACAAGAAATCTCAGTCTTATTACCCTTAGAAGTTGAAAAGCAATAAATGCACCAATGGAAAAAGCAAATCAATTGGAGAAGGAAGAGTTGTCAAGATAGAGAGCTACTCTACCATTCCCCTCATGAGTTGTTCTAGTTGAGAAAATATTAGAAGCTAACAAAGAAATGATGAGGATATTCCAAAAGGTTGAGATAAACATGTTTGTGCTGGAAGTGATTAAATAGGTCCTTAAATGTGTTATATTTTTGAAGGATTTGTGCACATATAATAGGGGGCTGAGGAATCCTTAAATAGAAAATATTTCAATAATTTCTCAGTCAAGAATGCCTTTAAAATATGGTGATCTAGGATAATTCAATATACCATGGACTATTGAAGAGCAGACTATTGCTTATGCTTTGGTGGATCTTGGTGCTTCAATAAATATCATGCTTGTTTTTTTAGTTTACAAAATGTTGCATTCATGTGAGTTAAAGCCAACAAACGTGATCATCTAATTAGCCAATTGAAGCATTAATCATTAATGGAGTATATTTGAAGATGTTTTAATGAAGGTGAAAGATTCAATCATTCATGATCAAGTCTGCTTTTTTAGTTTACAAAATGTTGCATTTAGGTGAGTTAAGGCCAACAAACGCGATTATCTAATTAGCCAATCAAAGCACTAATGATTAATGGAGTATATTTGAAGATGTTTTAGTGAAGGTGAAAGATTCAATCATCCAAACTAATTTTCACATCCTTGAAATGCAAGATGGAAGTTCCATGCACAAATCTACAATCATTCTTGGAAGTCCATTCCTAATGACTTTCGAAACCATTATTGATATGCACAATGGAAGTTTGACCACGAAATTTGGTGATATCAAGGTGTAGTTTAACAATTTGATCATCTAAAGTAATCAATAGAAGTTTTTTTTTTCTTAAATGATCATAATATTGTCTATTATGATATTTTGAATCTTGATGAAATTGAAATTGATAAAAATAGAACTACTATTGATTTACACATTACCACTGACTTGGATTTTAATGATCAAGTTGTTGATTCAAATAAATTTATTGACGCTAATTTTAGTTTTAATAGCACAAACATTGTTTTGTTTGTTGAATGTGAGATAAATGTAGTTGTTGGGAGTAACTAAAAGGCCCTAATCCAATTCTAAGCATTCAGTTCCCTACATTGGATGAAGCAGTATTGTTGTTGTCAAAGCCTGCTATGAATGTGCAGATTCAATAGAGCATGGGCAGATTGATCATGAGAAAGTCATCTTAAAGAGTTCTTACCTTTTTCTTGTTTGTAATTACAATATCATAAATTTAGTATTTTTTTTAATTAGTATAATTAGTAACTATAGAATAATAAATAGTATGTTAGAAAGTGAAATGTTCTACATAAAAATAAAAAAAAGTAAACTTTAACTTGTGGCCAATCTGAATTAGGCAAAATTGTTCGTAATTTTTAAGATAATGTAGTTATGTTTCTTTTCTCTTCTTTTTTACTTTGTTTAGTTATCCCTTTACACATTAAGGACAATGTGTCATTCAAGTGTGGGGGGAAGGGTTTAATTTTTTTCTTTTCTACTTGTTTTCCTTTATTGCTTACTACATATATTTCTGATTTTGAATTTCTTTTTGTTGTTTAAACCTTTGCTTTGTCTTGATTCATTTGCTATTTTTACAAATTAGAAAAATTGCAGTACTACTATTTTAAGTTTTATTCTTTGTTTTGAATTGCTTTTGTTGTTTCATATTTTTCTTTATTATTGTAAACTGTGTTTACTATTTTGAACTTGTGTAGATAGTTTTATTTGAGTTTATTTGTTGTTTTTAGAAAACCTTCACAAATATTACTTAGAGATTGATTTTTTATTTATAGTTCATTATTGTGAGTAATTTCAAATTTTCCATTCTTAGTTGATAGTTTCTAACTTGATCTAAAGTCCTTCATTCGATTGAGTTGAGTATTTTATATGAAGAATTAGTTTTTTGAACCAATTTTTACAAGTTTTACCTTTGTGAGACTTGAGCTTAGTTTCTTTCATTGTGTGATTCACTCATGATTTCTAATATTTCATGAGAGGTCATATGATAGGTGTAAAATCTATGAATTTGATTCAAAGCACAAACCTTTCAATAGTATGCCATGTTGTCATTGATCAATACATGACATTAGATGTACATCATTTTATAAATTAGGCAATGCTTACATGACAATGACTAAAAACGTATTTCCTAAAATACGAATAAGTCACAAATTTTATTATTAGTTGTATATTGAGTTTTATTTTGGGTTAAATATGTTTTTGGTCCCTCAAGTTTCAGCGAAATTTGGAATTAGTCCCTTATCAAAACTTTTGACCAATTTAGTCCTTCATCTTTCAAAATGCATGAATTTAGTCCTTTTAGCCAAATTTTGTTAAGTTTATCTGATGTTTCAAGCGCATTTCATGATAGTATTTAAATTATTTACACTGTTTGACACATTTTTGCTTCAATGTTAACTTAAATACTATCATGAAATGTACTTGAAACGTTAGATAAACTTAACAAAATTTGGTTAAAAGGACTAAATTGGTATAAAGTTTTGATGAGGGACTAATTCCAAAATTCACTGAAACTTGAGGGACTAAAAACATATTTAACCCTTTTATTTTCCTTTAATTGAGAGTGTAAAGCAAAAGCATTGCCTAATTGTTTTAAGCAATGTGTTAGAAAATATTATAGATAGTTATATGCAATAATTATTAAAACATGGATAATTTAGATCACATTTTTAAAATTATGGGTAGTTTTTACCACATATTTAAAAGTGTGGGTATTTTAGACTACATATTTAAACTTATGGGTAATTTAACTTTAAATATTTTAGATTACCATCACGTGATCCAATAATAATTAAAATTTTGTACGGTGCATCAATTGTCTCATGACGGAGGTCAGGTGGAATAAGTCACAATCAAATTGTGTCATTTGGGTTATTACATTCTTGAGTAGAAAGAGTTGCACTTTGACTATTAATTATAGCTTTTGGCTAGTGGGAAGCGCTTGATCTAACAATTGTTCTCAAAGTCAAGGTCACGAGTTTGATTCTTAGGAGGGAAATTGTTCAAGGGGAGATTGTTGCAGATTGCACAATTATCTTCTGATGTAGGCCAGGTGGGCCAAGTCACAACCAAAAAGTTTGATTCCTAATGGGATAATTAATGGAGGGGAGATATTGAAGGGTGCTCCAATTGTCTCGTGGTGATTAAATAATTATGGTCTAAACAAAAATGCATCGGTTAAATAATCATTGCCTAAAGGATACACAATGTTTAGAATCACTACAAGAAATATGCTTATTTGAGTGGGCCAAAAACTAACACAAAGTGTAAAAAGTAGAGGCTAAAAGATGATTAGAGTTGGTTTTTCGTCCTCTAAGATAGCAACATTAAAAGCATGGAAGCAATGCCGACACCGCTATTTGAGTGGGCTAAGCCCACATTAAGCTGACGCAATTAGAGTGGGTCAAATCGACGCTAAAGCTGATGCTAAGACAATAAAAGTAATATTAATTTAATTTAGTAGTCGCTTAACACACTAGCCAAATAATAACATCACATGAAATCTATACAATAAAAGGTGTGGACAACTTGAGTGGAACCTATTAAACCAATAATGCATCCAAATAAAAGGAATGGTAAATACTATTTTTTTTTCAAACAAACATATAACCAAATAAGAAAAGACAACATGCAGTAAATTTTTGTGCACTTAATAGAGTGTGTAATATCATGGGTACTACATTATAATTATTGTGGAGAAAAATGTATATAAAAATTTAGAGCTTATATATACATGCTTCTAATAAGTGTAAAAATCCAAAAAGAATAAACTTACAACAATTACAAGGTCATGCCTCTTGTCTGATCTACCAATACTTCTAGAAAGTGCTTGAATGGCATCATAACTATGAATAAGTGGAAAATTCATGAGACCTATATAGCTAACAAAAGAAAAGAATTGAAAGTCACCAACTATTGAACAAATTTAACTTTTCTCAAGAAGTTTAGAAAGGGAAAGATTTTGAATATCAATTCTGAACAAGATAATTCAGCTTATCATTCAACACGTGCATAACATATATAAGAGGTAAATTTTGGAGCACACAACCAATTGTGAGCATTGATTCAACATTACAAACGCATAATAAACTATGGCATATGTAATTGCCTCTTTAAGAAGTAGTTATACTACGGAGAAAACTCCTATTGATTTGCATTTCTTTCAATTTCAAAACCTTCACAATTGTCGAGCTAGCTAGTTAAAAATTTGTTCCAACACCAACCCCTTCCTCTTTTTCTTACTTCATTTTGATTCACTGAACACTAGGAATGGAAATCTAAAAATGAAAGCACTACCCAAAGTCCTAACCAAGAACTTGGAAAATAATATGCCATCAAAAGATGAACTCTATAAATGCACTCCTATACTATTTATGCATATGCAATAAAATGTTATTCATTATTTCAGCATTCCTTTTCTATTTACTATAGATGGACGGACCTTGAAATCACTATTCAAATTGGTCTTTCATTTAAACATGCAACTCTAACAAGGCATGCATACACACACTTACTAATGACATGAAGAAGAATGGAAAGCCATTATATTAGACTTGAAAACACATCCTTCTACATTTCTTCTAGCTAAAAGGAAAAGAAAAATTAAGGCGTGAAGAAGAGTGAAAGTAATTTTCTAATTACAATGAACAAAAGGAAGATTTTTTGTTGAACAATAGAACTGAGAAGATGAATTACCTTGGAGGAAAAGGTTTTTCTAGAACCTGTAGAGAAGATCTTTTATTCCAATAAGCAAATCCTTGATTGAATATATAAGTCTCCATCCCAATGTAAAAAGAGAATTGTTGAAATGAGGAAGGTTTATGTAAATAGAATGAGAAGTGAACAAGATTTTCAGCCTAACCATCACCAAAGAAACCAAATTGTCAAGCATAACTTCATCAAACTTTAAAAAGTTTATTCATATTCAATGTAAAATGAATATTTAGTATTCACTGCAGTTTCATTTCGTAGAATCAATTTGAAACTAATAGAAATTGCCAAACATAAAGTTAAGCATCATGACATTACATGCAAGTATTATAGCATCTAGAATCTAATCTTGTTAGACGAAAATAGCAATAACAAAGTTAATTTAATCCCAATCCCAATCTAAAACCAACTTAAATAAAGGCTAAAAACCCTTGTCATATGTAAGTTTCTTTAATCTTCGACACAATCATATATTACCTACCAATAATTTTTCCATAAAGATAACCAAGTTCATTGGGACCATCTATATAATGAAATATAAGCATCTAAAAGCAATTAGAACAAAATAAAAGCTCAACCACATACAAATTACATAAACATCACACAACAAAACCACAATTTCTTAATGCAATCCATAAGATCGACCACTTGTACAAACATTAAACCCTTAATGTTATCATTAAGTATACATTTACAATAACCTAAGACTTTACTTTTTAAGGAGAAAACCCCTAGCAACTTAATCAATAATCCAATTTTCACTTGAATTTGTTCTAAAATACGTAACGCACTAACATTTATCAAAAGGAAACACAAACACAAAAACTAAAAAATTGATAGGAATAAGATCAAATGTGAAACCTCATTTCAAGAAAATTTCAATTAACCATAATTCAGATCCTTAAAAACAAAAATAAAAACATACCTCAAGTGAATCATCCCCACAACAACTCCACTGGCGTGAATTCTATGAACCCCACCAACTCATAACTCTTCCAATAATTGTTATGTTGTTGTAAGAACCTCGATCTCTTCAATATTGAAGCATACCCCATAATGTAACACCAAACCCTAGCAAAGAGGAGGAGGGATTGAAGGGAAACAAAGAAGAGGAAGGAGGAGGCAGCAATGGGGGTTATTTCGCTAATGATATAAGAGCTTCGATGAAGATGTTGGAGGCCTAATATGGTTGTTTTAAACTTATATCTCTCTAGCTTAGTGATTGTTTTATGGTTGTGGTTTATGTATTATGATCAGAGATGTCACAAAAGTATAGGATACCTTTTAGTTGCGAGAGAATGAAGAGTTATTTTATCTTGTAGAATGTATTTATTGTCTATATTCCTCTAAATGATACATTTTAATTTTAATGTAATTTTTTTTTTTAAAAATGTTAAATTCAAGATGATTGTAAATATAGGTATAAAAAATTCGTCGCTTAATAGGCGATTGATAGTAATGAACAATAGGTGTTATAGTGGACGCTAATATGTTTTTATTATGTAATTCATAGTCTTTTACTTTAACGTGCTAACGTTAAATGTACATTACTAGAAATTCTCATATTACATGAGATTTTAAAAAATTTGCAAGAAAAGACTTTTTGTCTGTCAACTTTTTCTAAGAATTTTACTTGGCATGTATTTCCTTCGTGGGTAATCATTTCTACAAAATTATAAAATTTGTAAGTATTTCCTACAAAATTTGTTGCAAAAAGTGTTTTATATAAAATATTTTGCAAGAAAATTGGTAGCAATTTCTTAAAATTTTTTTTTACAACAAAATTTATAAGTATTTTCTACGAAAAAAATTTCAAAACAAAATTAGCAGAAAATATGAGTTTTTAGAGTAGTGGTAACACGTTATTTATCATATCAACTATAATTTATAACATCTTAAGCTGGAAAACAATTTTTATTAAAACGAAACCTGTATTTACGTTTGCATTTACTTAAATCTCTGTTAAATTGTTATGTATCATTCGAAAACTTATTGTGTTCGTAAATTTATTTAAAACGATTAGTTCCAGACGCAAAACACTCTTTTTATATACAAGAACTTCAAAAAAGTTATAAAAATAAAATTAATTTGTTAAAGTCAGTTAATGTACAGATTAAAAATAAAATTTGGATAAACTATATTTTATTTTATTGTTAAAAAGTTTTATGGAAAAGTTGGTAGAAACAAATATGAATGAGAAAATAAAAATTGGGTAGAGAAAATTAACCTTTTGGATGGAGTGTAGGAAAATATGGCCGAAAGAGAAACAGGTTGAAGAAATATTAGAGTGATGATGAGTGCAGTCTACATAAACTCAAAAATTATGAGTGAGGGAAAGACATTCCCGAACGAATTAGGATGAAAAAGAAAGAAACAATAGCAAATAAAAATTAGAATGTCCTAATGAACATATAATAACTCTGCTACAAAATAAATTACCGGATGCTCCACGTACTAGATAAGCTGCCTGTAGTCGGGTCCCATGTGTTGGTGGACCAAGTAATCTTCACTGTTGGATACGTCTAACAGCATGTTCTGATGGTGATGGTGTTGTAGGAACTGTTGTTGCTGGTGCTGCTGGGCCCGCACCATCTCCTTCTGCCTTCGCAGCTCCAGCACCTTGCGGTGCGAGTTCGAGTGTTTTGTCAGAACAAACGTTGGGCTTGCCGCGGGTCTGTACTCGGGCACCAGCCGCCCCGACTTGTACCTCACTCCACAAGCGTTACACAGCGTCTTTGGACCCATGGGCCCGGTTCGCCACTGCGGAGTCTTGTCCGTGGCGCAATGAAGACACCTGCGTCCGTCGCCGCCACTGCCATCGCCGCTGTCCTTCTTTCTCGGCGTTGCCTTTGCGGGCTTTTTTGTGCCGGAATGAGTGGAAACAGGAGAAACCACCTCAGTGTCTGAAGACGACGTCGTTGGGGACAGGACGAGGAGGCGCGACGCCCAGTTGCATGGGGGCCCGCGGGACCTTTTGCTACGGGCCTTGGCTGGGACCGACACTTCCGAATTGAATATCGGGTTGTTTCTGGTGGGCTCGGAGTGAAACCCGTTTCTTGTGGGCTCGGAGTGGAACCCGCGGGCCTTTGATACGTGGTCGTTTCTCGCATTCATGCCTGATATCAGCTGCATCTTCTGCAGGTCCTCGCTGGAAAACGACTCCTCCACGAAATTCGAAAGCCATTCCAGCTCTGCTATATCATCGTACTGCTTTCAAAATTAGATGAAATAACAAAAATCATACATATTGCGTAAAAATTTGTTATTACATACGCTATACATTAAATTCTTGCAAGTTTTAGCATGTGCAGCTGTTAATTGTAGCGTTCATTACGTTGGTCATAGATAAATAATATTTTTTAATGTTTACAACAACGAAAATAAATTTTTAATGTTTAGAAAAAAAAATGTAATAATTAGAGGAACGATTGTAAGAAAAGTAGTTTATTAGACCGTGAAATGAGGGTAATTCTGTTAAGCTGATCCTGAAATTATTGGCCTAAGAAGGATAAACTGATAGTGATGTATGTATTTACACAAGTTAGCGATTTTATGGGAGATAAAGATGGTAAAATAGGAATGCAGGCTTTGTGCGTTACCCTTGGGTCATGTAATGAGGTTGCGAAATGTGTTGGCTGGTCATCGATTTTGAGATGGAGTAATAACTAATGCAATAAGTAATAATAATAATAATAATAATAATAATAAAAATAATAATATAGTAATTATTATTATTATTATTATAATGTTACAAGTTTATATAACCAATATAATGTGGTATACCGGTACGCATAGGTCACCGGAAAAATGACCATCGGAGAGATTCCGGCTACCAATGTCCGGAATGGTATTGGGGTCGTAGCCGGAGAAGGAGGAGGAGTTGCAGCTATCAACGGCGGTGACGTTGGAAGAGTCGGTGGAGTTGACAGGGAGAGAATCGAAAATGGTGTCGGCGTTTACAACATCGTCGTTGGAGAAATCCAAAAGGTCCTCGACAATGAAGTGGTCAGGGTTATTGTTTTTGGTGGTGTCTAGGGTGAATTGTGGGAAAATGGGGGATGAGTTGGGTGATTCCATTGTCACGAATGTAAGAAAAGGATTATTTTTGTTTGTGTTGTGTCTTTTTTTGAAGATTAATTTTTAAGGTTTAGGTTAAGAGGGAGAAGGGAATGACGACGTGACGAGAGAAGTGAAGAAAATTAGTGAGTGAGAAAGTATAGGAGTTTGAGGAAAAAAGTGAGAGAAGTTATGGTTTTGAGTGGAGTCTCGCAGAGAGAGAAAAGGAGAGAAGAGGGTTTATTTGCGCTAGAAGGGGACAAGCCACACTTAAATTAGAGGACTTTCTTTTCCTCGTTTTTCATCTTCTTTTTTCAAAACGCCACTCCTACCTCCAAATTTCAACTCAAATAAAAGCATAAACTATTAAGTAAATAGCCTTCAATTAAGTTAAAGGAAACCAAAGGAATTTAAGTACCAAGTTTACCAAGTTTTCTCCATCTTATCATAAAAACTATATTACCATTGTGTCTAAAACTTCGTGCACAACCATCCATAAAAGAAATTTAAAAAATTATGTGAAATATTATAATTAGTTTTTGTATAAATTAATTAATTTAACTTATCTTTTTGTCATTCTTTGTCTTTAATTCAAATATATTTATATATAGTAAGAGCGAAACTCATTCAAGTGAATGTAAAATAATTTTTAGTTCTCTTATTATTTTTATAGTAAATAATAAATGCATTTTATTTATTCAATTGTCTTTTATAAAGATTCTTATTTTAAACGTGATAGGATCGACCATAGAAACTAGATAATAAAATGATGAGCGAAGCAATGTAATTATTTTCTTAATTGCTCAACAGAACCTTAATCAGTACATTTGGTTTAATTGCGTTTGAAATCTAAAAATTCTGGTTTCGAGGTAAGAATTATATATGACTTACAATAATTTCAAATTGAATATGTATTATAGATTCATGTTTGAACGAAATAAAGGAGTGAGTATAAAATCGGTAAACATATTTTTATTAATTCAGCATATGTAAAGGTGATTAATGTTTACAATTCCAGAGGAAGCGATCAAACAGGTTTAGAGGGAGATTCCTGTGCTTTATTTATTTATTTATTTTTAATCCTTGGTTTATCGATATCGTTTCAATAATTATCATGAATGTTTTTTTTCTTATTCTTTTTTCGTTGGGTCTTCCTCAGTAACACAAACGCTTTATTTGTAGGAAGTTAGTTAATTGCAAGAGTATTGTTACTGACGAAGATTTAAAACCAGTGGTTAGTTTAATCATTAATAATAATTACTTAAATCAATGATATTTGCAAGGGAAGTTAAGTAAAGAGTGAGATTGTGAGAAACGTGTCGCTCGCCATATTCAAAGTACCTTTGGATTCGGTTATCACTTCTCACCTTGCGTTGACAACTAAGAATTTTTTTTTTTCCAAAATAAAATTTTTAAAATTAAAAAAATATAATACAGTTTTTAAAAATATTCTTCCGGTCGACCCTTTTGCATTTTGTTTTACCAAGTAGAACTTTTTACTATTTGATCGTATCGAATTTGTTTGAGTTGTTTTCCAGATGGATTGACATATGACGAAGGTTTGAATCACCACAAAAATAGAGAAGTTTACCTGCAAAAGTTTTGACGGTTAAGTTAGTAAGAAAGTATGAGATATTCATGAGTAAAAAAGATTATTAGATGAATTTTACTTCATGTAATAACATGTATTTGTAGGCTTGTTAGGCCTATTAATATAAAATATAATAACATATGTGATAAATGAATTTTGTTAAACATAGATTAGTTATGTTTATATCACATAATCCATGTACGATAGAGTGACGATGGGATCGTGATCCATATTTTTTAAACATCAAAGCAAATGGAATCGCCATCAATATTTACTTAAGGAAAATATTGGAAAAAAAACCCTTAAAAAAGTGGTATGCAAATTGTAGATTCATAAGTCAATTATGCATAGGAAAGATATCATGACCTACTATGTCCATTCCAAAACGGTGGTCTCTGATTAAATGAGAAAAAATTGTTAATTTAGGAAAATTTATTTAACCTTTGAAACAAATCTAATGATACCTTAGTCGCCTCCTTAATATAACTTTCTTACATGTAAAATATAATAATTATTATTATAAAAGAGAAATATTATAATATATATTTAGCTCAACACAAATGATGCTGCTTTTATGTATCTTTAGGTGTAATGGATAACCACAATTTCGTAGTTTTTGGTAGAAAATATTTGAGGGTAGAAATTTTTTAATAACGTTGTTAATTTTAATATAATATTTTATAACACTAAAGTTATGAATACATTTTAAAATAACCAAATTAGAAGTGTATCTAAAGTGATTTTAAATTATTAGTAATAAAAATAGGCATATTTGCAAAAGTGAAAATAAAAATGACTTCGAATAATTTTAAGGTGATCAAATTATAAGGGCATATGAAGTAGTCTAAAATACCAAAGTGAAAACAATATAGAAATGCATTTAAAGTGGTTTGAAATATTAAGAATAAAAATAAAACTATTACACCAGTGCAATAAGGGTTTTTGGCCCCGGTTTTGTTTGGTCTTCTGTCCTGGTTTTAGAATTGAGGCATATTAGAGTGAGGCTAAAATGGGATGACTTTTGGCCTCGAGTGTGAACCGAAGCCATAGAGCCACCTTTCTATCTCGGTTCTCTGTTCAACCAAAGTCATAGAGCCATTTTTCTGCCTCAGTTCTCTATTCAACGGAAGCCATAGAGACACGTTTCCTACTTCGGTTCTAGAGTGAACCGAAGCCATATAGTCACCGATTTTTTAATTAATTTTAAAATTTGAATACCTTTTGGCTTCGATTGTGATCTGAACCAAGGCCATAAACCATTTTTTCGCCTCGGTTATGGTAAGAACTAAGGCTTAATATGTTGTTTGCTTTTTTAAATGCATTTTCTATTTTATAGCTATTTTCACATTTAAACCTACATATTTTTTTTTTCAGAAACCAGCAAAAATCAGAACAAAATATTTTATGAAACATAACATCATCCATGATCAATACATTTAAAAGACAATTGGAAAATCATCCACAATCCAAATACATAACCTAATCAATATTATTGTACATCTGAATTATAAATTTGGCACATGTTATCCTACCAAACTTTATAGACTTTGCGGGAATTGGCTCAGGACTCTTGAATGTTTGCAAAATAAGACACTAACTTAAGTTAGTATATAGAGAGACAATATTGCAAAGTATTCATTTTAATTCAAATATATATATTATCATTTCCCAATTAGTTGTAATACGAGCACGCACTATGGTTGTCATCCATTGCATTATATAGTAATTGCACTCATATGAGCATGTTTGTCTATTACACTATATTATATCAACAACATTACAATTAATTAAGGAAGAAAATCAAATAAAACAATTATAAATATATGGATAGAAATATCAAACCAAGAGGGAACACCATGCAAGACATTTTGCCTTAGCCGTTGATCTCCCTAACAACATGTTATTTATGTCCAACAATTGAACTATGATAAAGGGAATAAGTTAGGATACTTTTATATAACAAAGAATATTCATAAGATTGACATTGAGGTTCTTACCAATCTATCACTTGTCTAAGATTGTTGGGGGGAGGGCGATGCAAAGAGCAAAACCACACAACAAGGTTCTTCCTTAGGGAAACCACAAGTAACTGTCAATGATGCTTAAGAAGAAAATAAATTCAATGTTATGCATTAAAATGACAAACTATATTCAAAAGTTAACAAAAATGACTTACTCAGCACAATAAGGGACAAAATAATTTTTTTTTCCGCGTTGAAAGCATAAGTGAGTTGGGGGTCTACAAACCCATATAGATCATTCAACCCCATAGTTTCAGTGACACAGACAAATACCTAAACATAAAATTGATTTGATATAAGTAGATAGATAAATAAATCAAATAACTACATATAATGACAAAAAGACTTACATCATCCATAACTGAATAATGGTAATATTCAATTCCTCTTGTCCCCATACAAGCTCCAAGACATCTTGGGAATGCAAGTAAAGTTAGATCTCAAGGTCTCTCCCAAAAATGTTAGAATCCCAAAGAACTTACATCGGCTTATCATTTGTGATTTGAGAAAGTTGGAGAAATGCACCAAGAGGATCGTCCAAAGAGAGAGGAATCTTCTTTGATTGAGAATTTTCCTATATCGATGCCATTTTAGTTAAAATGGAATATAATTTAAGTTGGAATATAATAAACATATAAACTTAAAAACTTATTATATGGTGGGTTTAAGAGTCTATATGGGGTCAAAATCAACCAAATCTCTAGGCCAGGCGAGGAAACATTGGAATGTCTATGCCATAGTATATATCTCATCTGTTGGCACAAGAACTAAAGAAAATAGCACGAGAACCTCCTCTATCGTGACTTTAACCTCATCCTCTGATAACTCAATGCCATTAAGAACTGTGGCTGCCTTAAATACTTTTCCACGAGCCACTAGTGTCTTCCCTATACCATCCCCAATATATAGCTGACATATATGAGTGTCGTCCATGTCATCCCCTGGTATGGGTGGAGTTGAACAACTCCCCTTGCCGCTTCTACCTATTAGAGTCAATGATTTATTAATGTTATTCAATTATTTGATTAAATATCATTTATTCAATCCATAACTTATAGAAAAAAGATTTACCCGTGGGAGGCACAAATAGGTCTAGTTCTAGTGGAGGATCCAATGGCGAACGAATGTCATAATTCTCAAATTGGTGCATAAGTTCTTCTCTCACCTTCATAGTGATTCTTTCTGTAAGTCTTTCTTCATAATCAACACTATGACTGCATAAAGATTGACGAGAGGAGGAACAAAAAAATTGACGTATGTCGACTCCTGATCCAACACCACACAAACGTCCATGGTGCTTAGGTCGTCCAATTGCAATAGCAAGTATGTCATGATAATCTTCTGGAGTGAATCCTCCTTAGGAGCTCTGCTCAACCAACGAATCTTGCAATGCAACAAAAAGATTTATAGAAAATCATGCAATATAAAAGACGAACGAGTTATATAAAGAAGAATTGTATCTTACAATTTTCTCAAAGATTTCTCATGCAGATTCAGAACTATAGCTCCCCGATGTGCGTAGACGGGTTAACTTCCACTTTTCATGACGTGATGGTGGTGAAGGAGGCTCAATATCTTCACCCTTAGAAGGTAGGTGCCTAGATTTTTTCTTTTCTGACATTATCTTCTCTTCAAGTTTTCTATACCCACCACGAAACAATATGTGCAAGTTTTTATTTTGAGCACTTATACTTTGAGCCTTTTTTTCCCTTTTCTTGTAACATATAAACTCACTTTATGAATTAGTTCAAATTGTACAGAATTATCAATTGAGCAATTGATGATTTCAAATAAACGTACATGTCATCCCTTAGATGTTCGAAGCTCAAAAAACTAAAGTCAGGTGTCTTCATCAATCCATGTGTATTTCAGTAATGGATTTTCATTCTTTTTAGATCCAAATACATACCTATACGCCAACTTGGTCTTAAAACCATGAAATTTCTCAACCACCGATGACAAACATTTGTGTTTAAGCGTCGCCACATTTGGAATATCAAATGTTAGCTACAATATAGAAAATGCCATCAATAATAGTTAACATAATGTCAACAAAATCAAACTATAAGGTTAATAACATTAATATTAGTTACCTATAAATTTTGCCATATCATGTTCTGATCAACTTCAGTGACATGATCAAAAAATGGAGTAAGGATTAATATTCTCTGTTGTGCCAACATTCCTAAATAGCTTTTGAAGGCGTCCGCATAACGACCTCTAGGGATTCCAATGTCGACGTTATCAACACCCAATTTCGTCCGGGTAAATGCATTTGTTTGGTAAAAATAATAATAATAATAATAACAACATATTTAAGGAAAAAATTAACCACAAATATAAAGCAATTTAGAATGAAACTTGAGAGCGTGAAGGTTGAATAACAATTGAGAACCAAAATCAAAGAGGATGCACAATTTGAGAAATCAAAATTCCACAATGCAAGAGTACCTAATGATAAAAATTGAAACCACAAAACTCAAACTACTACAATTCATAATAGAAAGAAAAATCAAAGCAACATAAACAAATCAAAACGGCAAAAAAAAAAACCAAAACACGAAGGGAAACCCATTTTTTGAATTCACCGGCAGTGAGAGACGACGATGCAATCAACGACAATGGATGGCGAGACGGAAGCGATGACACGCGATGGACGGTGGCGGCAGTTGGTCAGTGACTACGTTGGATTATGGTGGTGGTAGAGAGAGTGCAGAGGTTTTACGTGCGGAGAGAATTATGGGAGACGATGGATACTAAGGTTCACGAATTGGGGATTTTAATAGGCTTTATGGCGTCAGTTCAATTAATAACCGAGGCCTAAAGTCCTTTTATTGCCTCGGTCCATAAACACCTGAGGCCAAACATCTTGACGCTGGTGGCATTTTTGAAATTTTGTTTACTGGGCTGACTTATAGGCTTCAGTTCTTTTCTAACCGAGGCTTAAAACCTCTTGCTACACCAGTTTTTCATAGACCCGAGGCAATGAAGTTGGACAAAATTACAAAAATGCCACCGTCTCCTTATAGGCTTCGGTTCCGCTATAACCGAGGCCTATAAGGCGAAGTCAAATGTCAAATCTGCATTAGTGTAATCTGGTTTCTCGCGAGGGTTTGGAACATTCCTCATTTTACACGATAGAGAAACACTTTTGGGTGCTTGGAGAGCCTATTCGAGGTTGCTAGGGGTGTTAGGAAGCTCTCCCACTCCTCCTACGGTCTTCTCCTTCATTCGTGGTTATTTTTTCCCCTTTTAGGGTTGGAGAGGAAGATGGGTTGCAATTTGGAGATGAAGACGCGAATGAGAGGCACAATTGGAGCATGGAGTGGTTGCCAAGAACCTTGGGAGAAGGCTTGTATCTTCTCTTTGGTTTCTGTTTCTTCCCTATCTCTTCTATTTGCAAACCCTAGGTTCTCCAGCATGGACAACTAAACCTATGTGTTGAGACTAGATGTAATAAATTGAATCTTGTGCATTTTGTGATGTTAATCCATATGCTTTTCCATTTCTATGTTAGTATTTGATTTTCATGCTTAATGCTTGCTTTAGTTTAGCCACTCATGCATGATTTGTGGTTCTTGAGGTGTTGGAAAATGTCTTAAGATTTTGACTTGAATATGGAATTGAGATGTGAATGCATGAGAATGAAGGGAATGAAATATAGTCTTGACAATTGTAAATATTCTATGTTAAAATTTTGTTGCACACCAACTATTTCATAAAATACCAAAAAATGTTTTTTTAGTGTTTTTGTGAATTATGTTGTCTAATTGAGTCTTGAATTGTGAGTTGTCATGTGTTTCACAAGTAACTAAGGAGAGAACGATATTTATTACTTGCTACGTGCGACCGATGCACTTGTCGTTCTTTCACATAACAAGGTTTTGGTGTTGTTGCTAGGGACTTTTGTTCCGACACAAAGCAATTTGAGCATTTGTATCTCTTTTAGACATTTTGTTTGTGCTTAACTCAAGTCATTTGGGATGGGATTGTGTGTTTGGCCCTACTGTTCTGCTTCTTAATGCGAGTATTGATGCATATAGATCGCCTGGTGAAAACATGTCGCCACCATCTAGACCCCCTATTTTAAGGCTATTGCTTGGCGGGTCACACCTCGCCGCCAGGCGCCACGCAGTCCAGGGCTTCTCTGATACTCCTATCGCCTAGGGACCACTCCTGAACCCTAGGCGCTATACTAGTAACCTGACTCTACTGGTTTAGCACCTACAATAAGTTATAATCAATCCAACCAACATCCAAATTATTCATTTAAGTGCTTATACCTTGCATCTAATTTAACCAATTTTAATTCCAACAACATACTCCAAGTCTTATAATCAACCGTATTTATACTCATGTACATTCATGCCAACTCTTAAAATTTACCATATGAATTCAACACAATAACCAATCCCAATCACAATCCTTATGTGGTAACAATTCTGAATGCCTCAAGCATACACAATAGACTCATTTACCAAAATAATGTTTCCCAAACCTCTTTTTAATTCGTATGTGTTGTATCCAACCCATGGTTTACCCTTCAACCATATTTTGACTCCTTCTTATAACCACTGATTCATTTTAGCATAATTATCACTTGTAGGATTTTCACTTACCCTCACGGAACCCAAAATGCGCACAAACAGTCAAAGACTACATTTGTCTCTATTGCCACGCCTATCAAGTTCATGGAACCACACCAATTTAGTTTACCGTTTTGTATTTACTTCCAGTAAAAGCATACAATTGTAATTTCATCTTGATTACACTAGAAAGATCAAATTAATAATTCAATCCAAAACCCTACGTGATCCCCTCATGTTGGTGCTTTCCAGTCAATCACCATGATTCATACCACGATAGCAATAACATAAATCTCACAATTTTGAGCATTCAAATTGTGCACAAAAACCCAAAAATGGGTGTCACACTCATGCAAAAAAAATGCAGAAAATGAATCAAGGTTTGCGTCACCTGGCAGAGTCACCCTTGCCGCTAGGCAGTTCTTCTCAAAAACCCAAAAATGGGTGTCACACTCATGCATCGCCTATCGAGCCTTCAAAGCCACTAGGCGGTTTCTGGGAATTTTCAAGAGACGCAAAAACAAAGAGAGTTTGACTATACAGAGGCATCATATTCATGCATTATACTACAAAAAACATCACAAATTATGTATACATGTAAAGGAACTCCCCTAACATAGATTCTCCTACTCCAAATGCGCTCTTATAGTTCACGTCTGCAAGACTTGGCTCCCACTTCGCCTCTGCCAACCGAAATAGTCCCCTCTTATCTGATTTTCCATTCACCAACAGCCTCTCCATTCTCACTCTCACTTTCTCTACCAATTAAATTAAATGAAAAAATGAGTTTAATTTATGTAAGGGTTAATGACCATCAATTATAATTAACTTGATGGTTTTTCAGCCCTTCTGATTTCTCATAGTAACGGCTAGGGTTTCTGACCCTTCCCATCCATGCCAAAAAGAAATTTGGCAAAGAGGAACCTATTCGCGTCAACCAAGGTTCAAACATAACCACACAATTGTCAAGCCAATGCACAACCAAATCAACCAATTCATTTTTCGTGATAATTCTTACTCATCTAAGAATATAATATCACACACCATGGTCAAACATAATTTTAAAATAATAAAATAATTGAATAAGCATTCTAGTGACATACACATGACTCAAACCCAAGTCCTCTCAAAATGACTAAGTACTCTCAACCACTTGAGCTAGTATTATTCCCTATCATAATTCTCCGCATTAAATGCCATAAATATTCCTTACTCGCATTTATATTAAATAATTATTTATTTAATTATTTAATTTTCTCGGTTTTTACGGATAGCATTTTGAGTCACATAAACAATATCATATTTTGATAGAAGTACTTGCCAACGAGCAATCCGACCAGGGTTTCTCAAATATGTACTTGACCGGGTTCATTTTAAAGACCAACCATGTGGTGTGACGTAAGATATATTGCTTCAATCTTCGAGTAGCTCAAGCTAAGGCACAACAAGTTAATCCTAAAAGGGAGTACCTCATCTTGCAATCTGTGAATTTCTTGCTCAAATAATAAATGGTGCATTCCTTCTTGTTGAACTCATCGTGTTTCCCTAGTACAGATCCCGTTGATTCATCAAGCATAATAAGGTACATGATGAGGGCTCTCCCATGCACTAGAGGTACAAAGAACGACAATCGCTCTTGCAGATGTTGTTTAATCTTCTCAAAAGCTTTTTGACAATGTTCATTCCATTTAATTGGTTAGTTTGTTTTCAGAGTAGTTTGAAGATTGGATTGCAAGTAGTGGTTAACTAAGACAAAAAAAAATCGAGCTATATAATTTAATCTTCCTAAGAAACCATGAACCTTCTTTTATGTACTAGGGGTTTGCGTTTCTATTATGGCTCGTACTTTGTCAAGGTCATCCTTTATGCCACTTTCACTAACAACAAATCCTACTAATTTTCCCTATTTTACGCTGAAGTACATTTACATGGGTTTAGACAAAGTTTATACTTTCTTAGGCTATCAAACAACTTATGTAAATTGACCCTATGTTTTTCTATTATCTTTGATTTAACTATCATATCGTTAACATACACCTCAAACTCTTTATGCATCATATCATGGAATAAAGTTATTGATAGAATAAGCTCCTCCAAGCTATATGAATCAAGCCAAGGGGAGACTCCCAAATGCTGGTTTGCGAAAGCTTGATGGTGATGGAAATATTTTGTGCAAAGTGTGGTTTTGATATGGTGAGATGATGGCTCCTCCTTCAAGTTATATGACTCAAGTAGGTGATTGAGGTTGTGTTTAGTGTGCTCTTAAGAGAGATTGGGCCAACTCTTAAGGAATGGTGGCTAGAGGAAGCCGAAAATGTGGCACAAATTTGGCCGCATAACAATACCCAACTCATAAGTAAATTTACATGGGGGTTGTGTAAGACCCGAGAAAAATTAGAATAAAGGGAAACACATAAAAAAATTGATGGATTGTTTGAGATTATTGATTTATTTAAATTAAGTATTTTATTTAATTTTGATATATGATGAAATAATTAATTGATTGATTTAAGTTAAGTGTTGTTTATTTATTTTAATTATTTTATGGAAATATTAAATATGAAATATAAGTATATATAAAAAATTGGTGCGCTTTATTTCACGAGAATTTGTCTAGTTCAGTGGCTAGCGTTATGAATTTGTGTGTGCAGGTACAAGGTTTGAATTTGGCTCTCCTCATATAGTGGTTTTAACTATTTTATTTATTATTCAATTAAAGCATGTACAACTTATCCATTTAAAATTCAATTGTGCACTACGTTATGAGAAAACATTTGGCTTGGTGGTTGATGTGCGTGTTGCCTTGCAAAATTGCAAGGGTTCAATTCCAGGTAGCATTAAAATGGTTTAATTGTGTTTCTTTTTCTTTCTCATTTAAGTTATGGGGTCCGCTAAATTTCAAATAGTTTTCTCTCTCCTTATTCACGTTGTAATGGTGTAGGGATTGTTTGCGTTGCTGCACGCAAATTTTACGCAAATTTTCAATGTTCTATGCTTTTTAGAAACACCAGTTAAAGATTTTGGTTTGTTTTTATTTTTATTTTTAGTTTTTTTAAAATCTTAATTGAAAAGATTTAATTTTAAAATATCAATAGAAAATATTAAAGATGTTAATTATAGACAAAAAGATAAGATTCTAGGAAATGAGACAAAACACTTTAGGGTTTTGAAGGGGAGAAAAGGAGAGATGGAGAAACATGGAGAGTAAAAGAGGATGTTGCAGGAATGAAGAAATGCGTAGCAAAGAAACCATTAGGTAGGGGAAGCCAACCTTTTGTGTCTTTATTTAGACCTTGATCTCCTTTTATTTATTGTTTGGTTGAATGATGAATGAAGTTTGATGTTTGCACGTGATGTGTAAGACCCGTGAAAATTAATTAATTAAATATATAATTAATTAGTAAAGACGGGTAGTGGAAGCCTTTATTGCATTAAATATTAGTTGATGTGATGTGGAAAAGTACTAGCTCAAGTGGTTGAGAGTACTGGGTTGTGTGAGAGGACTTGGGTTCGAGTCTTATGTATGCCAATTGCGTGTTATTTAATTATTATTGTTTTTAATAATATAATTGAGCATGTTGAATGATGAGATAATCATAGAATTAGATTAATCATCATGAAACATGAATTGGTTGAATTGGTTGTGCGTTGATTTGGCAATGGCATGGTTATGGGTTCAAACCTTGGTAAACCCTAATCAAACTTTCATTTTGTCAAAATTTCCTTTGGCATGAAGGTGAAGGGGCATGGAAAACCTAGACGGCTAAGGAGCAGCCAAGAGTGGCTGTAAAACAACTCATAATGAGACAATGAATGGTCATTAAGGAAACCAGGTTAGGGGTATGTATGTTTTATGCGTAATTGTATGATTTATAGCATGTATATGTATGGGCCTTCTCTATTTGCATTGAAATTCGCATTTCTGGAAAATTTTCCAGAAACCGCCTGGCGAGCTATTCATAGCTGCCAGGCAACGCATGCTAATTTGATGTTTTCTGGGTTCCAAAGAGGGAACCGCCTGGCAGCACCCGAAGACCCACCAAGCGACGCATAGATGTTTCACCTAGTTTTCTGGGTTTTGAAGAAGTGCCTAGCGGTGGTGATTGACCCGCCTAGTGACGCGAGCCTATGGTTCGATTTTTGATGTTGTGTGCATTCAGGGATGATTCTGAACGAAGGGAGAGTTAGTTTCCATTGTTAAGTGAGGATTTCATATTAAAATTCATTGAGTTTCGGGTGATTGAGGGCTAAATTTAATGGAACAGTGCAGATATGGTGTAGGGTTGGAATATTTAGGGATTTGGAGGTTGCAAGTCTAATTGGTGACAAATTTTAGTGAGCATTGTTAAAGATTGGGTGTGAGCAATAAATTGGTTTGAGTATAGATGAATTGCGTATGGACTGGGGGAAAAGGACAGAGGGAAGGCTAACTTTTGAGATAGGAAAGTTCTTACAGGAAGGAGAACGTCTAAGAAACCAGAAACCATATGTGCCACCTGGCGACACGGGGCTTGCCGCCAGGCGCCATCGCAGAAACAAGGATGTGTGCTTGACTGTGGGAAATTATGAGGATTTTGGAATCTTGGGAAATCTAGGTTCCTGCTACATGTTAGAGGATAATAGGTAAAAGTAGTGTTGTTATGGGTTGACTATATTAGTGGGAAGAGGAATTGATAAATGAAATGAGTTGAGGATTCCATAATGGATTAGAAATCTGAAAACTTTAATGGTTGTATGGCTGAAGTATAAAAAGGTTACATTGTTGGGATATGTTACTTTTGAGTCTAAATAGTAGCTTGAATGGTTGGTTAAATTAACTTGAACAATTGAAAATTTAAGGAATTGAGAGTACGTGAATGATAAGGTAAGGAAACCCGGTTGTAGTGTTGTCATGGATGTGGTAATTGGGAATCTTGTCAAGACATGATAAGTGTGAATTCTTGGGACTGTCTTTATGGTCATAATTAGATAGTGAATTCACCTCTACGATATTATGATGAAGAGAGACATTGTAGGTAGCAAAATTACAAGTTAGTGATACTCTGGAATAGTGGCAATGGAGTTTGGCCAATGTGAATGGTTCCTGAACCAAACCAGAATGGTCATTGCGTAAATATTGTCATGGCACATGGCGACAATATGAGAACCGCCAGGCGATAGTGTTAGAACAGTGAGGACTGAGAGTTCGTGGCGCCTGACAGTAAGGATTGTCCCACCAGGCGATAGAGGCAAAGTCAGTGTATGTAGAGGCGCTTGGAGCCTAATGGCAAGTGTGCCCCGCCATGCGATCTGGAAGTGGTTGCGCCTGGTGGTACGTGTGCCTTGCTAGGCGATTTTTGCTGCAGTAGCACTGTTATTTCACTATGGACATGCGTGATCTACAAGGTTCTAGTGATGATTCAAAGGTGGGTTGTTGGTGTTCCTTGAGTTGAGCTCGGGATAGGGGTTAAGCATGTGGCATTCCTCGAGTTGAGCTCGAATGACATCCCTCGAGTTGAGCTCGGGATGGCGGATGAACACGAGGAACCCTTGAGTTGAGCTCGGGTTGGCGAGTGTTGCCGGTGTGAGTGTGCTGGTTGTGGCTAGTACGGATGGGTCCAGATAGATTACCTTCCTCAGTAGTTAGCTGACGAGTTTGGTAGTCTTGGGACGTTGCGAACTATGTTCGTATTTGGGAACTCCACCTGGCGTTATTGTGTATGATACGTAGCAATGATTTCCCGCATGTGCTCTATTGATTGTGGCCGATAGGTATTGCAGCAGCTCATCTTGAGGTACTCACTAGGAGATGTAGAATAGGAATAACATGGTCGTGGCCATGTGACATGGAATCAAAGGAGGAAATTCCTATGATGTGATTGTGTGATGTACTAATTCTTTATTTTATTATTTAAATCCGTAATATTCGGTCGAGATGTTACATGATGAGTGTGGTTGTGTCGTTGTTGTTGATTCATGTTCTCACCGATGATACTTGTTGCTATGAGCGTGGGTGTTGTAAGAGTCCATGGTTTCCATAGTTTTTGAGTTTCGAATGTGGTGTAACGATGATGGTTTCTAATGGGTTGTATATCACTTGTATGTGGATGGTTTTTAATTGTGTTTCTTTTTCTTTCTCATTTAAGTTATGGGGCCGCTAAATTTCAAATAGTTTTCTCTCTCTTTATTCACGTTGCAATGGTGCAAGGATTGTTTATGTTGCTGCATGCAAATTTTCAATGTTCTGTGCTTTTTAGAAACTTGCTGCCACACTCTTTATAAAATAAAAACAGACAACCAGTTAAAGATTTTGGTTTGTTTTTATTTTTAGTTTTAGTTTTTTTAAAATCTTAATTGAAAAGATTTAATTTTAAAATATTAATAGAAAAGATTAAAGATGTTAATTATAGACAAAATGATAAGATTTTAGGAAATGAGACAAAATACTTTGGGGTTTTGAGAGGGAGAAAATGAGAGTTGGAGAAACATGGAGAGTAAAAGAGGAGGTTGCGAGAATGAAAAAATGTGTAGCAAAGAGACCATTAGGTAGGGGAAGCCAACCTTTTGTATCTTTATTTAGACCTTGATATCCTTTTCTTTATTGTTTGGTTGAATGATGAATGAAGTTTGATGTTTGCATGTGATGAGTGTGGTAATGCTGTTGTTGTTGATTCATGTTCTCAATTATGATACTTGTTGTTATAAGCGTGGGTGTTGTAAGAGTCCATGGTTTCCATAGTTTTTGTGTTTCGAATATGGTGCAGCAATGATGGTTTCTAATGGGTTGTATATCACTTGTGTGTGGATGGTTTGGTAGAATCCCAGAATCTATATAGAAAGTTCCTATGGTTTCGTTACTTCACTTCTTCATGCATGTTATTCAAGAAGATTCGCTTGTGTTGCCTTCGTAAGAGTTGCATTCAATATTTTAATATGCGGGTGCTGCAATATTTGTTTTCATTCTTTCTTTTTATACCCTCAGAGTGACGAAGTTTTAGTCATAATTTATGTGTTGTTTTCGTTATCACTATGTATATTACTTGATGAGTGCACGCTTCCAATTAGACATTCCTTCGGTGCAAAGTTATCTTTGAGTAATTTCATGAGTTGGGGTAGTGTGCATAAGTTATAATCGGATGTGTGGTAATGGGGTACATAGGTGTTATGCCTCGAGTGGTTGTTTTAAAGGTGAGAGTTACGTGAGGTGGTTGGAAGCATGAAAGGGTGCATGGGTTTCATTTAATGTGATGAGATACTTGAAAAAGTGTGTTATGGTTATTGCATTGTGGTATATGAATTGTGTAGGGGTTTCTTTCGGGGTGCATTATTTTCCGCATCATAGTGATAATTATGTTACTATTATATTGGTTGATTTAGGTTAGGGTTTTGAAATTTATTGCATGTAAGTAAGGTTTTACGTTGAAGTGGTGGTCCACGTGGGTTTTGTTAAAACAATGAAATAAGAATTAGTGTAGTTCCAGGTGCAAAGGTAAGCTTTTGATGATGCAAGTTTGTTTTCTTGAGAGTGTACGATGGATAAGTTTTTCATGGAATGGTTGTCATTAATGGAATATCATTCGTTGCAGAGAGTGTGAGGTTTCATGTTTTCTTTTCTTTATTTATTATTTGACTAACCTTCCTTTAAAGCTTTAAGCCACCTAAGTGCAGGACCTTTCTTCATTATTATATTACTTTTGTTAGACCATGTTAGGGTGCTTCTAAGTCACATCCATTGCATGAAAATAGGGTGCTTTAAGTTTGGGCTTGTCTTTGGTGCATGGGCGGTTTCCGTGAGTTTAATGCATGGATGAGAGGTGTCAAACATTGATTGGAGGAGTAGTGTATGCTTTTTCTTTGTGTCTGTCAACCACACACAGATATGAAATTGCTTCCTTTTATGTTAAGCATGGTTCTCTTTCTTTTTCTTTATTCACGATGTTGCACGGGTGAGGATGGGTTCATGGGTTAGCTTTTCACTTTCTTCCTCTCTTCTATTCTCTTTCTTTGTTTTTATTCTCTCACGTAATGCATGGGGTCCACATGTTCAATTACATTTCTCTTTCCTAAGTTTAACCACACGTAAAGGTAGACCAATTCATAGTGCAAAGTTTCTTTTTTTTTAGGCATGGGTCCCGCTTGTTTCTTAAAGATACAATTCATTTCCATAGGTCCACATGTGCTTTGTTTTCATTTGTTTCCTTTTGATGTTGTGTGTAGACCATGATTTAAATGAGTTGCTTTATATGTATAAATAGGGTAATGCATGGGTGGGGTCCACATGTAAATATAATTTCTCTTTCTTCCTTGTGTTTTTCTCTTTCACCTAAATATGACTGTAGGGTATGTTTTAGTGATGCAAGGGATGTGCATATTAACTTGTTTCTTCTTTCACTCTTTAAACTTTTGGTTCTCTTTAAATTCTCATATTTTTAGTTTGTGCTTTTCATTTGGTTTTACTAATTATTTTATGTGTTAATGTGATTATGGGCTATTATGAGATTGGTTGTCCTTCTTGGTTTTCATGGGTTGCATGGTATGGAGTTTAATTAGTGGTTTGAGGATAATTATTTGAGTATGAGGTTATGCATGTGTTTGAATGGATGTCATCCATTGAGTTCATTGCATGAATGTATTCTTTGAAAATTATTTGAGTATGAGGTTATGCATGTTATGAAACTTTATTTCCCATGCATGATGCAGTGGTGAGTACTTCGTTGGCAATATGTAATTCTCATGTGTTGAATGTTGGGAGTGTTTTGCCTTGTTGAGAACTCTTGGTGGAATTAAGTGCTGTGTGAGGTTTTCCGTACCTAGGAACCCAGTGAAGACTTTTTCGCCTGTGTGAAGTAGTGGAAAGGGATCCTCTTCGCCTGTGTGAAACAGTGGTAGAGGATTGGTTCAAATGTTGTACCCTCTCGCATGTGTGGAGTAGTGGGGAGGGGAAAGATGTTTCACCTTATTCTGGCTCATTGCGAGTATAGTGCCCGATGTGCGATGCATCGAAGTTCTTACTCATAATTCCTTGAGGAATAAGGGAGACAGTCTGGCTGCGATAGTGGAACACATCGAACCATCTGTTCTAGGAAACTAGATGATCACGATGTTTAAAGATTTTTGATGAATGTGATGCTATGTTTGGTTTAGTGTGCTTGTTTGGATTTGGGGTTTGTGTGTTCAAACCAAGGATGTATTGTGATCATAATGTTTCAATGTTACTTGAATGTGACATTGAGTATTATTGGACATGTTTTATTTATGAATTGCTTTTATGAATATCATTGTTTATGGTTAGCTTACCCCTATTTGTTTGTTTGTGTGTTTGTTGTATGTGCGATGATCGTATAACGTGTGTGTTATACGGGAGCAGATGATATTGTAGATAATTTTGGCATTGAGTAGATTGACGAGAGGTTGGGGTGGACTCGGGTGTTTTTATAATATATTTAGTTGTCTTTTAAAAAAGATACTAGAAATTATGTAATTTTCTTTTATTCGCAATTGTTATTTGAATTTATTTGACAACTTGAGTTTTTGGAATACACAATTTAAATTAAAATATAAGTTTTTTATTAGTACATTTCAATGTTAATTCTTTTTCCGCTAAACACAAAAATTTTCTAACGTTCCGTGATGTCCCAAAATTGTGGTGTTATAGGTAACCCTAAAGGTGTCTCCAAATTGTAGAAACAAAACCCTAATATTCTAACTTGGAGACCAAGAAGAAATCATCTCCATTAGTAGGATAACACATGACATTGACTAAGGAAAAATCTTCTCTATAAGAAGCATGACACATGGTCATTGCTAAGGAGGAATCCTTTCCATTACGACCATGCCACATGCAAGAGCATGTGTCTCACAAAAGATAGCAACTTGGAGACCACTTTAAATAAGGACCCACAAGCTTCTAGAAGGTTTGCTCTTCAAAGTTAGGGCTTTTACCCTATATCAATGTGTCTCCTTAGGGCCAATCTCCTCTAGGCTTAAAACCTAAGACCTTAGGTCCAAATACAAGGCCCAAAGGAAACCTTAGAAAACTTGATCTATTATACAAGACCCAAAAGAAAACCCTATATTACTAGGCCCATAATACAAGGCCCAAAATAAACCTAATTTACTAAGAACTCACTAATGGCCCATGATGATAAGAGCTTCGACCTACCTTCCTTAGATGACTCTCACTTTTCTTGAGTGTGCCTGGCATGACTAGGGGGTAGGCCATAATCCCTCCACCCCCCCTCTTAAAACGAATGTCATCAAATCTTCATGACAATACCATTTTCTTATTATTGGTTATCATTCCTCTAGGAATAAGATCCATCTACTGTAATCACCAAACAAAATTTCAATCATTTTTTTCACAGGAAAAATATATCTGAATTAAAGACTAGAAGGAGGCCTTATGTTAATTTTGAAAGACTTTTCTTGAGAGTTATCAAGGCCTATTTCCCAAGAGTGTTTTTGTCCACTTTGAGTTAATTGTAATCTAGGAGGCAACATTAACTTAAAGTGTAATTTTGAAACATTTGAGGAGTTTAAAATAATGGGAAGTGGAAATGAAGTTGAAAACTTTTCAAAAGTAAAGGTTGGAATTATGAAAGATGGTTTAATGATAAATTGAGAAATGTTCAAATATGTGAAAACTCCCTTTATCATCTTAGTTTCAATTGTTATTGAAGGATTGGTATGTGCCTTCAGTAGCACTTTCCCTTTTTCTCTTCTATCAATCTCTTCTGTTTCTCTCATTTCTTTGTCATCCCTATCACTTCTCTTTTTCTCTTCATAATCTCTTCTTTCCTCCTCCTCTTTCTCTTTTCTTTTTTGCTCTTATTTCTCTTTTTGTTCTTCCTTGCTTCTCTTGTCTTCCTCTCTTCTTCTCTTAATATTATCTTGTATCCTTTCGTCATTTTGTTTTGAAATTCTAAGCTCCTCATCTAGAATGGAAAATTGGTCCTCTTTTTTAATTTTCTTCTTTTCTTTTTGTATGACATTTTGCTTTCTCCAAATTTTAAGTAACTTTATCGCTTTGAGCAATTTAGTTTAAACTTTTTGGAACTTTTTCACTAGAGTCACTATTAGTTTGGTATGAAGGACCCCTATACATGTTTATGCATCCTATTTTTGAATTTTTTAGATTAAGAAACACTTTCTTCAAAAAGAAATTTCTAAGGAGACTTAAGGTTGCAAAAATGCTCAAGTTCACTTTCCTTTATAAAGTTTACCTCATGCCCTCTTGCACAAAACTTCTTAAAGGAAATTAAGTTTGAAAGGCAAGTGGACACACACACACACACACAACTATAAGCAAATAAAGAAAGCAAATTAGCTAAATTTTGCGACCTAAGGGTAATATTAAGAGGCACTTAGAACCTTCAAAGCACTTACCAACTAAGATGTGATTCACCATAAGAAATTAAGGTTCTAATTAGGAGATGAGATTAAACACCAAAGGCTCCTATAAGGCACCTAATTAGACCAAGATTACAAGAAGAAAAACAAGTAAAAGTTACAGGTCAAATAAATGAAAATTGCTCATATAACAAAAGAAATGATACTCCCCTCAAACATATAAACATAAATTGTGCATACAACATAAATGAAATGCAAGCATATAAACACCTAAAAGAAAGTAGTAGTGGTGGTTTTAGTGCAATTATTTTGATTTTTTTTCTTGATTTTTCTTTTGCTCTTTTTATGAACTTCTTTTTCTAATATTTCTCAATATTTTTCCAGCACCATAATAGAACCACTATAATATATTTTCAACATATATATTTCACTTGGAAAAGAAGGAACTCAAAATGGAAAGAAACCTACTGGAATCAAAAGATACGTTATGAAACTTAACAAAACATAATAGAAACCCAACTCTATGAACTTATTAATGAACTAATGACAAGTATGAACTAAAAAATGCAGAGTAAAAGCATTCAAATGGATGCATATGATGCAATTTTTAAAAAACACTTGAACATATATTTTTGTGCCATTCTTTAGGTATTTCTTTTAAATGCTTATTTGTTTCTTTACCTTATTTCTAGATTGCCATTTTTTTGCTATTACATTGAGTATGTCACATTTTTATTCATTTTCAGTATAGCATCCTTAATTTTGTGCTTTCTTTCTTTAGTTTCTTAGCCTCTTTTTGCTTTGATTACCATATTTGGTGAATACTTCTTTTTAGGGGTTATCTAACTTCTTAAGATAGCATCCTAGGAAGTGGAAGTACCTAGGCATAACGAAGTCACCTCTTTGGTGAAATCAACAAGAAAAAGTTCAAGAGTTATACACCTTGTGAGGACCAAAAGCAAAAGAAAAAAGAAGTAAGAGACTTGAAGCAATTTAATTTTAATGCACTTTGATTGCATTTCCTTTGAGTTGTAAAATTGTAATGTTTTCCTTCTTGTTATCACGACCTAATTAGGTGTTTTGGGGGAGTCTTTGGTATTCAATCCCATCGTATAATTAGAACCTCTTTTTTTAGTTAAACGCTTTTAGTTGGTGGCGTTTTGAAGGTTCTAAGTGTCTAATATAGTTCTATAAGTTTTGTTTTTGTTTCTTGTTTGGTAGCTTAGTGTGTGTCATCTTAGTCTTTGATTTAATTTCAACTAAGAAGTCTTGTGTAAGATCCATGAGTTTCTTTGGCTAGGAAAGATTTGGTACTTAAGAAATCCAAGTGATTTGCCTCTCTTTCCTGGAGGAAAACTCAAAGAGCTTACTATCTACTTCTTCTTTAAAATTTATTTTAAAGACTAAAGTCTTTGTTGTTAGCACAAGTGACCTTAGTGCATGGATTTAATGAAGCTAATGCATAAGATCATGTGTTATTGATGAAGACTTAATAAAGATTTGAAGTTATTTATTGTTGATCAAGCATGGGGAGTATTAAATTTGAAATTGACGTGAAGATCACAAAGCTTGAAGATTGGACTCAATTCGTAGACTATATGAAATAGTGTAGATGTATTTTGTCTTGTGTTTGTCCCTTTCAACCTATTAAAAAGGGTTTTAATAGGTTAAAAGGCTTGTTTCATATAGCTCTGGTATGAGTGTATTCAATCCGTTGAACTACTATGCAATCGGCTGATTTCACTTAAGTCAAATGAAATCAACAAACTATATGAACAAATCAACCCGTTGAATTCACTTATGATCATGCTATATTAGCTAGTTTTTCAGAGAGTAGAGAAACTTTTATGATTTTTGAGCATGGAAACAGTTAAACCAATATGGAAACTCTCTCTAGATTACACATCGTGTAGCTCGTGAGTGAAGATCTTTGAATCTTCATGTGAGGTTTGCTTGGTTTAGAAGCGTGAAGAATGCATTATGGTAGGCTAAGGAGGGATACCACCAATGTTTGGTTGTTCCTTTGCTTCAAGGTGTTTCTAGTGTGATTCCAGGTCTACAAGTGGGATCTTGTTGTGCTAAGGTTGAGATCCTTGTGGAATTCAAGAATCTTGGTGTTTTTGATATATTCAAACGTGTAATCTTTGAGGGATTGTGTAATTCTTTTGATATAGAGCATTATCAAGCATAGGTTGTCCTGATAAATTGGATGTAGCTTAGATTTGAGTGAACTAGTATAAAAACCATTGGATGATTCTTTCTTCCTTACATGTTCTTCATTTAATCTTCAAGAAAACTCGTTTAATCAATCTTTGTAAGGTTTTCGTGTGTTTTAATATAATCTAGTGGTGCAACTAGGTTTAATATATCAATTAGAATCAATCTTATGTGATAATGCATGTTGTTTTTTGCAGAATTTCCCAGAATATCAATATGTGGATTTCATATTTCAATTTATTGAATCATATTGTATGAACAAATAAATCAATTGTTTTTGTTTTTCAATTGACTAAAATGTGTGGTCCTACAACAATAAAAATTTAATTTTATGGTCAATTGAATTCAAAAAGAAAGGTTTAACAAGTTTTAATGGAGCATATTTTTAGGTACTCATCCGATTCAACCACCCATTCTGATGAAGGATCGTCTCAAATTTGCTAGTCGAAATCGCGTCTTGGACAAAAAAGGGGATAAAAACCATAAAATGAAAATCAATGAAGGGGAAGATCGGTGATGTCGAATTGAAGGAGATACGGAATAGAAGGAAACCACGTCACTTGGAGGAGATTCCAAGATAAGTGGAGAAGATCTGCCACTTTGAATCGGAGATTCAAAGATAAGGATCGATGGTTCAAAGAAGAACCTCGAGACTTGAGAGAAAAAACTCAAATTTTCATATACTCAAATTTGACTACAAATGTGTCTCACAAAGGCTTATATATTATGAGCCTAAACACAAAAAGTCCAACATGACTAAAATCCCGTTAAAGCCCAAACACAAAATTACAAAATTACAAACTAAAAAGTTCTTATTCTATAAATCGAAGCTAATTTGAGATCCCTCTGAAGGTCCTGAGTATGCTTCCATCACTTGCTTTGAAATCCTTATACGGTCCTAGTCATGCCTTCATCACCTTCTTGGTTAAGAAAGTCATTTTAAACCTACATTTTCTTCTCTTAAAACAATGAAAAGAAAAATCTAAGATGTTTAAGGCACTTTCCTATCAAATTGGTAGTGATTCAAATGATGAGGCACCCAAAAGTTTAAACCATTTGGCCAAAGAACTAAAGTCACTAAAAATTTGGAAAAGGCAAGAAGCTCTTTTGAAGGAAAAAGATAGAATGGAAAATTATCAATACCTTCCCACTTTGGAAGAAGAGCTTAGGCATCTTAATAAAAAACAAGCCTAAAATCCAAGAATAATTGAGGAGTGGGAGTCATTCTAAAAAGAGCTCTAAGACTCCTATCTTTGTCACAAACATAGAAGAGAATAGTAGAACTTTAGGCAATTATTATCAATCTCCTCCTCTATAAAGAAAACCTAGGAGAGAACACCATAGGGAACCTCCTAGAGAAAACATAGTCGACCTCCCCCACTTCTATGGAAAAGATGATGTAGAAATATATCTTTATTGGAAGGTGAAGGTGGAGCAACTTTTTTGCTTGCCACCAAGTAAGTAAGGAGAGGAAAGTGCCCCTAACTACCATAATTTTTCAAGAAATTGCTATGTATTGGTGGACATTCCTAGAAAGGGAGAGGATAATCAACAATGCCCCTCAAGTACAACATTGGAATGACCTTAAGATTGTCACACATTCCCTCCTTGTACCATAGAGAGCTTATGGATAAGCTCTAAAGACTCTATCAAAACAACATGAGAGTTGAAGAGTATAGACAAAAGATGGAGTTATACATGATAAAAGTAAGACTTAGAAAGCATGAGGACACTACAATTTCTAGGCTTCTTAGTTGTTTGAGTCTTGGAATATGAGATAGAATGGAATTGTTGCCCTAACAAGATTTAAATGACTTGGTACAATGAGGAAAATTTTTAAAAACAGCCACTCTAGTTCTGATGAGAAGAAATATTATAAGAGGGAGGGGAAACAAATTAAAGAAGAACATGAAATCCCTAAGACCCTAAGCAAAGATAAAGCAAAACCAAGGGAACGGTCATCATTGTAACATCTTGGTCGGATATTATTTAATAAAAGAAAAATTATAATCGAAATAGAATTCCAACATCTAATTTTATTATTATTATTCCCAAAATACAGAAAAATTTAAAACTTTAATAGCGTAAAAAATAACATTACTTCCTAATTTATTTTTACAAATTCAAAATCCAAACCAGCTTAAAAGAAAATTACACAATTTTCCAAAACATAAACCTTAAAAAATCCCAAGCTATCTATACAACTCTGCATCTAAGCATCACCATCCACACTTGGAATCATATATGCTCCCGTGGGACAAGTCACACGATCATTACCAAACACAAACAAAAGGGGTGAGCTTAAAAAGGAATAAACTTGCATAAACCATAACAAAAACACCTTACCCCAATGAATTTAACATAACAAGGTTCCCATTCTTAAAGACCTTTACACCACACAGTACATATGCACAACTCTAGTCTCATAACCTATATGAGATTAGCCTATCCAATCATATCGTGCATATACTCAACCATGGCCTTAAGGGTATAATATGCTTCCATGAACCTGCCCACTCGTGGTCTAACTCTACGAACCTCCCTGTTCGTAATCCAACCTCTACGAACCCCCCTATTCGTATCCCAACTCTACGAACTTCCCTGCTTGTAGTCCAACTCTACGAACATCCTGTTATGAACCTCCCTACTCATAACATCCTCAAGTGTGAGCACAGAACATACTAACCTCCCCACTCGTATCCCCACACAAGATTACATCCAATATGAATCTCTTTATCCATATTAATCATGCGTTTCCAACTCCATTACGAACCTCCCCACTCGTAATCCATGCAAGCATATCCCAAACCAAAGGTCATCACCATAATGGACACAAAACACACCACAATGCACACTTACATTGCACTATTGCCTGGCGCAACCTAAGCGCTGCCAGGCGAAGTCATAGAAGATTGCCTGACGATCCCAACACGTCGTTAGGCGCCACGCACTCCAAGGACTTCTTTGGGTAACCTATCGCCTGGCAGTCCGTTCAGCACCGCCAGGCGCTACACCAACAGTGTGAAATCTTCTGGTTTAAGATTCCAAAACAGCGTCCAGACATCAATCAAACGATAGTTGATCCAATGGTGATTAATGCATCACATTGTTTATAAAAACTCTGACTATGACATGATCATACATTTTATAGAGATATGCAAAGCTTTGTTATGTCCTCTTCCATCGGCTGGCATTTCCTCATCTGTGAAGGTGAGATAAATATTAGCAGTGATATTACTAATAATACCCCTAAATTTGTCCAACATAATGTCATGTGACACATGTGCTTCATTTAAAATCTGCATCAACAACTTTTTATGGCTTTCCGAGTTTATCAATAGAGAAGGATGTGAAACCCTTGTTGGAGTATGATTCAACTGATCAATAAGCTTATACTCACTTTGCCGAATGAACTTGAGAAATTCTGAAGCTTCTTCATTCGACACTTCTTTTGCTCTAAAAGCATGTAGAAAAAATTCTCTAAAAGCATAAAATTAACACGGAGATTGGAAAAAAAGGTATAACAATCTTATTATCATCTTAAAAGAATGGAAAGTATGTCCTCATTAATCTAGACACGATTTATGAGATTGAAGAGAGAAATAGAACGTTAAGCAAAGGCGGTAAAAAAAACTCTATTTAGATCACTTTTAGATTGATTCTTAGTTAGTCAAACTTTAGTAGTCTAGTATAGGTGTTAATCTAGTTTACTTCGCTTTCATTTCAAATTTAGTTTGTATATCGACATCAGGACTAATAACTAGAGACACTTTTACGTTCTACATTTTCAAGTTTTCTCCATAGCTCTCATTGCTGCCATGACTATACAGTGAGCTTGGCATTGAGGAACTTCGGTGATTTGTACGTGTAATCTACATTTCTGCAATTTACTTTCGATTGTCTCTCTTCAATTCACATTCTGCTAATGCTTTATGCAAGTTTTCATCATTCATATGATTTCTTTCTTTCTTCTCACATAAGTCAAATTCAGAATATTAGGTTTTAAGTAATTGAATCTTGTTCCTGTAATTTTACAATAACTTTAGTATGGAATCATGCTAAAATTATGAGAATACATATTGATCACCTTATCCCAGTGAGTACATAGTGAACCCTAGATAAAAAGATCAAGAATCAAATACACCTAACTCAATTTCTGAGTTTTGACTTAGCTAGTTCGTTTTCAAATTTTGTTGGTATCATTTTAAAGCTTTGAATCCTTGTTTCATCCATTACTAATTCATGATATCTGATTTTCATGTTTCACTGTTGTGTTTTACGGTATACTATAGGATTTAGATTGTATTTCTAATTGAAAAACCTCACAACTGAACTTAGGTAGTTAAGGTAGGTAAATTTGGTAATTTTGTTAGTTTAGGTGAGTTGAATTTAGGATTTAATGTTTTACTAGTTCTTCTAGTGAATTCGGCGTTTTATACTTCAAGTAGTATTGTGATGGAGTAGATTGGCAGTTCAGGTTACATTCAAATTATTATGCATTTTCACAATTTTGCGGACACACATCACACACACTTGCTATTATATACGTTTTCTGCATTAGCTTTATAAGTTCTGGTTTTTACTTTTGAATTTGAGATTTGAAAGTTATAATTTAGTTATAAAGACATATTGTGTTTGGTTTCAACATTTGAATCATGTTCGTATAATGTGCATTGCATATTTTGCATTAGCAACTCAGACAAAATTCATCAAACAAATTGCATTTTAGCATATCTACATCATTTTAGCTAGTTTTAAAGTTTAGAATATGTTTCATATCATTTGTGAATACAATCCATGAAGTCATATCTAATTTTCATGCATTAGTAGATAAATCATAGCATTCACACTATTCCGGATCAACGTTGAGTGTAAACTTAGAACTAATTTCATTCATCATTTGCAACTCCTGCGGGAAAAGAAACTGATTCACAAGTTTTAATTGACTTCAAGAGTAGGATAGTAGAAGATCCATTCAACATTATGAGTTCTAGGAATGACTCCATCCATCACTGCAATAGGATAGGAATCACATGCAACATCTCCAATGGAAGGGTAATGGACCTTAGCCTTGAGCAACTGAGACTAGGAGGTACTCTTACACCATTCATACGAAACCTCACATTCCTCAACACACTCAACTTGCTAAACAATAGCTTCCATGGTGAATTTCCTCAAGAGGTTGGCCGTTTACTCTATCTGCAAAATCTAAACTTCAGCTATAATAACTTTGGTGGGAGTATTCCAAGTAACCTCAGTAGTCACTGCACAAAACTAGAAGTACTAACTGCAGGAGAGTAATCCCAACTTGGATTGGAAACCTTTCTTCTTTGTCTTGCATTAGCTTTGGATTAAACAACCTGATCGGAAGCATACCACAAGAGGTGGGCCTTTTATCAAGCCTGGCATATCTTGTGCTATATGGGAATTACTCGTTTGGCTCAGTTCCTTCTTCAATCTATAACAAATCTTCCTTATACTATTTCACTTTTACTCAAAACCATCTTCATGCTGATGTTGGATTTACTCTTCCTAACATTCAAGTATTTGCTGGTGCAGTCAACAATATCACAGGTTCTGTACCTGCATCGTTGCTGAATGCATCAAATATCACACATTCTTGACTTCTCCGTGAATGGTCTCATTGGAACACTGCCAAAGAACTAGAGGTCTTGAACAGGTTAACTAGACTTAGCTTTGAACACAACCCAACAGACTGGGAACTGGAAAAACAGATGATCTTAACTTTCTTGATTATTTGGTCAACTGCATAGATCTACAAGTTTTACATCTAGAAGTAAATAATTGTGGTGGAGTATTGCCTAAATCAATTACTAATTTCTCAAGCCAAATGCACACATTTGCCCTTAGTGCTAATGGAATACAATGAAATATAGCTGTTGGAATTGGCAATCTTGCTAACCTGGCTTATAAGTTTGGAATGAAACCATCTAACTGGTAGTCTTCCGGATGCATTGGGTAAGCTGAAAAATTTGAGAGAACTGTATCTGAATGTCAACAAATTTTGAGGTAGAAAATAAAACTCTTCCTGGAGGGAATCATCCTTTGCAGGGAACAACTAAATTTCCCTGATCATGTTTTCTTAAATTTCAGCTAACCAAAAGGGTTCTATTGGCTACATCCAGGTGTGTTATTCAAAATTCAAAGTGTTAAACTGTATATTATATTACCTTGATTAAAAATGAGCAACAAATAGTTGGCCTGCAGAGTATGGTATGGGTGGGAAGCCTTCTACACTCGGAGATATATACATCTATGGGATACTGTTAATGGAAATTTTCACTGGAAAAAGGCCGGCAGACGAAGCTTTTGAAGGTGACACGGGAATTCAGAAGTTTGTAGCAATTGCTCTACCTAACAATGTCATGGATATAGTTGATCCTTCATTAGTGTCTGAACAAGACTTTGATGGGGAAAGTGAAGA
>Ga0214544_1000813_pt1 | contig 60834 bp, 58 predicted proteins | sample CNSS3metaG_FD_160074 | JGI IMG/M metagenome (GOLD analysis project Ga0214544, IMG submission 160074) | Root nodule microbial communities from cowpea collected in UCLA plant growth center, Los Angeles, California, USA - CNSS3 | ecosystem: Host-associated > Plants > Roots > Nodule | place: USA... | reverse complement strand
ACCGAGGCAGTAAAATGCACTTTCTGTCGCGGTCAAAACAGACCCGAGGCAGAAAGTACATTAAATTTTTTTTATTTTTTTAATTTCTGGTACGCATTAGGCCTCGGTTGGGCGGAAACCGAGGCAGCAAATATTTTATATGCCTCGGGTTGTAACCGAGGCATAAACTACTGGCTTTTTACCTCGGTCGTATATGCAGCGGTTGCGGACTCGAAGCCAAAAGCTGAAAATAACCGCTGTCATTTCCCTTCCCTGCACTAGTGCTGCAAACTCTTTTCTATATATAATACAATCATTAGGACCTGCATTAATCTTCTCATATTCCATACCCATCGGACAAAGTATTTTTTTTGCCTCATACATTTGATAATGTAATGTATTACTTAGAGGAAGAATTTCCTTCAACAATTGAAGCAATTATGTGAAGATTTTATCAGTCCACCCATTTAATGCCTTCAAATTGATCAACCTTAACACTACTGATAATCGTATGAAGTTAGTTGAACCAGAACATAACGGGGTCTTTGCATTTGTAGTCATATTTTCATACACAGCTTTAACAAAGGTTTGTACTGCAACATCACGAATCATGTCCTCTAATCTATCTTCCATTATTGATTCCACAAATTGATGTGCTTCAGCCACAATTTGAGTCTGTACCAATTCACCATGCCACACCCATGTTGTATAATTCCTTAAAAATCCATCGCATAAAAGATGTTCTCTAATCTCGACCACATCCAATATTCTCCCATTTAAACAATTGACACAAGGACACCACATCTTTCCTTTACATTTGCACTACCACCATGATGTTGAGCGAATTCTATAAACTCCTTGACTCCTCTTTCATAATCATCACTTATACGTGATAGATTAATCCAACTCTGATCCATGACTATTTTGTAATGAGAAAGAACTTTACAGTACATAAAAGTAATAAGTGTCCAGGGTTGGATACCTCCAGACTTAATCTCAATGCATTGTTGGGGGTCAGACACCCCCGGACTCAATCCTAACTCGTTTGACAATACGCATAAACCACAAGAATTCACCAAATACTCAAACTTAAAAACTAAATATTGTCATGCAAAAAGAATAAATACAACATAAATAAAATTTAAAACATTAATAACTAATAATTAAAACTAATTAAAAAGAAACTAATACTTACCTAGTAGTCTACAACAAGGATGTTTCGAGGGAGAAGAAGATGATGTAATTGGCAACGCTTTGGCAGCGGCAAGAGTGGTGCGCTGGCAGCGACTACGACATAAGAGCAATAGCGGTGGAGAGTTCGCAAGGGCAGCAACGGTGCGTTGGCAGTGGCCTCAACACAAGAGTAGCTACACAATCGCAGCGGTAATAACACAGTGGCAGCGTCACAGGGAAGTGGTTGCAGCGGTGCAACAACACAAGGAATCGGTTATATCGGTGGAAGCAACAACAAACCTCACACCAGGACGCGATGTGTTGGTAGCGGTAGTAGGGAAGCGGTTGCAACGGTGGCAGCGGTAGCAAACCTCGCACCAAAACGTGGCGCAGTGGATGCGACAGTAGGGATGCGGTGCGGTGACAGCGACATGGTGGACATCGCAACAGCGGTGACTGGTGGTGGTGGCGGTGGTTGGCGTAGACAGAGGTGCAGCAGGAGTCTAGAAGAGAGAAGAGTGAGCCAAAAAGAAATAGTGAAAAAGGTTATTTTTTTAACCCTCGATAAGCTCATTCACGACAATTCTAGGAAACACCATCGTGGTTATCACACACCAGCATATGAACGACATTTTTGGAGAGCACCGTCGTGGTTATGGTGCACAACAACGACGATTAGTTGAATGGATCGTCATTATTCTCTTTGCTGTGGTCAATAACGACAGTTTGGGGTAAAACTATCATTGTTTTTATCCAATTATTTACAAAAAAGCCACTAACTTTTGTTCCACAACGGGTGCGCTGGGACCGTCGATATTTGGGGTTGTTGAATAGTATTTCTGCACTAGTGAGAGGTTGATGTTGTAAAATCAAGAAAAACTTTAATGCCTTCATGAAGAAGTGCAGAGAGCACAATCATCATACTAACTTAATGTCTTGATGAAAAAGTGCCAGAGAGCAAAATCTGCAATTAAAGAAGTTGATTAGCCATTAATTCATTCATTTAATTAGTTTTGGAGGCAAAATCAATTGGAAGATGCCTTGGAGGCAAAAAAAGAACAAAAAACAGAGATAATACTAGTCCCACGACCCACTTGTTAATGTCGCCCCCTTTTCAAAACCATTTATTTACTTGCAACAACAATTTTTCTAACCCAAACAAAAAGATAGTTGGAGACACCCTTGAAAAGAACAAGAGAACAAAAATTAAGGAGCTCCAAAACAAAAGAGAATAAAGACAAGAGAGAGCTCAAATATTATGTATATGACTGAATGTAAGGCCCTCTTTATTTTCTGCCCTTGTGTTAAAGGCCCACCCTAAATCAGTTGGGCCTAAAGGTTGTCCCATAGGGTGCCAAAGACCCTAAAGCAGCCAAAACACTCTCATTCAGCTCTCACTTTGCCAACAACCACCTTACACTCTCCTTGAACTATTTTTAAAAGCTCTGCTAGGGTTTGAGTGAGCTTCCCTATTTTTCTTCTCTGTTGAACGAATCCCTCCAAGTAAGTTGAGCTCTCTACGTTCCCTTCTTTTCTTCAAGCTTTAGTTCCACACTAGTCTTTGTCATAGCTCATTTTCATTCATCCCTCACTGTTTTCAGTTCCGTTGTTTGCTTGCGCTTTAGGTGCTAGTCCGCTAAGGATCTCATTCGCTTGAGTTAGCATTTTTCAGGTAAGGGAAGCTACAGTTTATGTTTTTAAAGTTATTTTGCCGATTTTTGGTCTGTTTGTATGGCTGTGATGCTTGAATAAGGTTGTTGGTAGAATAAAAATGTATGGTGTGCGAGTATGTTTGATTGATGTGGTGCTACTATTTTTTTCTACACTGCACACTTTTCGTAAAATGAAGATTCTTACTACGTTAACCGTTGGTCGAGTTGATATTTTAACAAATGATCCTTAACAGATAGTTCTTGATGTTGATCGGTCAGATCATGAATCGGAGATCTGTAGTGAGAGCGGTTTTTATCACAAGGTCACTATAGTTTGGTTGTTGACAACACTATACACTTTTCGTAAAATGAAAGTTCCTACTTCGTTAACCGTTGGATCGAGCTAATATTTTAACAGCTGATCCTTAACACATAGTTCTTGATGTTGATTGGTCAGATCTTGAATCGAAGCTCTGTAGTGAGAGTAGTTTTTATCGCAAGATCACTGTAGTTTGGTTGTTGACAACATTGACCTTTGTTGCTTGTTTGGTGTATAACTTTCTTTATAGTTATTCAATTAAGTTGGTTCTCCTTTCATTTGGTTCTTAATTCAATCATATTTAATTTGAATATAAATACAAAATTTTTGGAGCTTTACACAAGCTGCAGTTTTATTTCTAAAATCCCAAAATTATTTGTATAATGTGTTGTTAAGTTGGGTTGCTATGTTAAAGCATGAGATGAGTGAATATGCATGAGTAAAATGGCTTATGGGTTGTGAATGATGAGTTTGGCATGATCTTCGCATGTGATGAGTATGGGATCGTTGGTTATAAATGTGACATGGAATTGGTATGAGCAATAATGTGATATTGATTGATGGAACATGATGTTGGTATGGTTAGGACGTAATTCCATGATAGTTTCGTGGTGGTGCTTCATTTGGTCAGGGCGTAATTCCCTGAATCTCTAGGTGAGATCTCATTGTGGTGCCTCATTTGGTTAGGACGTAATTCCATGACCCCTATTAGTGGGAGTTCATGGTGGTGTCTTATTTATATAATTTAGTAAGGAGTCAAGGTAAGGATTGCATCCTGACACTCTAAAGAGTCAATTAGTCTCACGTAGAGTGTACTGACTCAAGTGGTGAGAGTATCAGGAGGCCTGTAACACTTTAAGGCTAACCTTGTGCGTGGGGGAATGAAACACGGTAACAATTAGCTCGGTAGAGCAGTAAATGCCACCACAAGTGCAAGCATCCACTGAATCCAACTAATTATATGTATCCGGATAAGTCGTGTCTTAAGTCTTAGTGTAATTGTTGCGAGTCATCACATGTTTGGTTGAGGTATGAATCTTTGGATATCAAATTGCATGTAATGGTATGATAAATCATTTTCTACACTAGCTCACTCTTTCTGCTTGTTGTATGTTTTGTGTGTGTGGTTTTCTCTTTTTGCGATGATCATCAATTTATTGATGTGAGCAGATGCGAGAACTCCTCGGGGTCAACAGGGTAGTGGAGATTCCGCTGCCTAGTTCATCTTGGATCAGATCCTGCTTGTCTAAGTTTCCTTTAGGGTTGTAGCCCATGTAGTGCCAAGTTCTTTGGCCATTTATTTTGAGTACTCTTCAACTTTTATTTTGTCTAGTCAATGGCATCGTGGTGTACCTTATACTTTTCTCTATGTATCTGGTATTTTTGTAAGGAGTGATATTTATACTCCATGACTTCGCTTCTTATGTTATTTTGTGTGACATTTCTTTTAATTAAGGTAATTAATTAAATGGGGTGTTACATTAAATTAGAAGTTCAAAATAAAGATGTGCTTCTGATGTTGATCTCTAGAGCAAAATAAAGAATTACATGGTTTTTTATTGTGTAAGTTTATAAAAGAGTTGGAGTAACCCTGATTGTTCCTCTAATTCAATCATTATTGCTTGAAAAAATTATAAAAGTTAAACATATTTAATTTATTATTATAAACTTAAAATTGATTAAAATAACTTTGCTTGAAAAGTAAGAAGACATTTTATACATAAAATGAATAATTGTTTTTGGTTTTTCTAGTCCTATTTTTGTACTATTTGTTCTTCCACAACTTCAATTATGTTTACAAATACAAATCACCAATGTTTATTCGTTGTCACTTAATCGTCGCCTATTTTTATCACCAAGCATATTTTTAGAAAAGGGAAAGGAAAAATGGGAGTAAAAAGGATTGGAAGTAATTTCTTTGGGTGGGTCTTTGTTAGTATGCCAAGTTTTTTTTTTCTCCTTATATTTTCCTCTGGTCTCCTAAAGGTATATATAGAGGAAATTGATGAAAAGTTGTGAGACTATGGACTTGAATGTAACTCACATTTTTTGTGAAGGAAATAATTGCACTTATAAGCTTGCATTTTATAATTTATAAAAGACTAGTTACACCATTTTGTAGTTTAAACAACAACTTAAAAATATTGTCTTAAGTAAAAAAATCGTGGTCTTAAAGTTTAGGCAACGATTTTACTACGGTTTTCCTATTGTGGAGTTTACAATTGTGGCCATCGCTCAAAGACAATAATGTTTTTCCTAAGGCCACATAAATTTTGAAAACCATTGCCTTAGAAAAAAATAATAGACCACACTTTTTGGCCAACATGTTATTTCATAGTTTTATGCAACACAATTTAAGATGTTGTGTATTCTTTTAGCTTTGATACCAATTGTTGGATTGAGTGCTTACCATTAAGCCAAAAGCTATAACTAATAGTTAAAGTGCAACTCTTTCTTCTTAAGATTGTAATAACCAAAGTTTTATGATTTGATTGTGACTTGGCCCAACTACCCTCCACCACAAGACAATTGATCTATCTTACAATAATTTAATTAGGCCAGATGATGGTAATTTAAAAATATTTAAAGTGAAATTATCACAATTTTAAAAATTTTGTCTAAACTATCCACATTTAACAACTGTTGCTTATAACTATCAACATTTTCTACCATATTGCTTAAAACAAATAGACAACATTCTTTTGTATATGCTCTCTAGGTTTAAGGAAAATAAAATTCACTATATAAGCAACAATAAGAAAATGTGGCTTATTATTTTACACAATGGTTTTCTAGTTGTTGCAATGCTAGCGCTGCCTAATCTATAGGTATGAAGAAAAATCATAGTGTATAGTATAATTGATAAGAAAAAAACACAAGGAAGATGTCATAATTTTATTGTTTTGCCCACATTTTCTATGGGCAACTTTTAAAAAAATGTTGCCTAAATAATCAACGATTTATAAAATGTGTCTTTTAGTATTTTTAAGACACACACACACACACACACACACACACACATATATATATATATATATATATATATATATATATATATATTTGTGGCCATTTCTATGTTTAGGCAACACTTTTATACATGTGGGTTAGTTTAGTGTGGTCTAAAGTAAAAAATGGTGTAATGATGGTTGAATTCTCTCTTTGTAGTTATTACTCTAAATTTTTGTCTCTTTATAGAAAAGTTTGTTGGTAAGTTTTTGTTCATGAATTTAGTTTGGCCCCCTTATCTTTTTTCTACTTTTTAATAAATTGTTTAATGCGATGACATATGATTTTTCAACTTTGGAGTGTCATTCTAACTGAGATATCGTTATTCATAGTGATGTCTAACATAAATTTTAATAAAAAGGGAATAGATCTCATATGTTTATTTCAGTTGGACGCTCTGATCAAACCATTTACAATTTTGAATATTGTGCAAGCTATGATCCAAGATGCTCTTCGAGAATGTATTGCTATAAAGGAACTCAGAGCCATTGAAGACAGACAAGCTTAATGGATTGAGCAAGTTGCTTCAAGTTTTGTTACTCAAATCCAAAATTCTTTTGTTTAAATGCTTAAACAATTAACCAAATCCTCAATCGTGAACAGTTTAGATAACCAACTACCTCCACCTCCACCACTCACTAGCACAAAAATAGTCATTCATGTTGCCAAATTTATGTCTGATTTGAAAGTAACATATGTACAAAATGTGTAGTGACAATTTTGTAAGTAAATGAACAATATTTATGTCTGGTCTATAATAATGGGATGTAAAGGACGCTTTTTACTTCTAATCATTATAGATTAGATGTAAATTTATGTCTAACCTATATGATTCAGACATAAAAAACCTTTTTTACGTCTAACTATTATATGCTAGGCACACATTTGTTTAAAATTCCTACAGCGAGCCTTTCTCCTTCATTTGTCCCTGCGTAAAAAAGTTGTGAACTTAGGTTTTCTTGTATGGCGATGAAGGTTTTATGTTGTGGGGCCTACATTGTGACAAAAAGAAGTGCTTTCTTCATTTTTTGTGGGCATTTACTTGTGAAACAACTTTCTCTCTGATTAGTTTGCTGCATTGAAGTTAGTTTCCTACACTATGATTCTGACTGTTTTTGGGGAACTTAGTCATAATTATGCCTGAATGTCACCCTTATTTGTGTTGAATATGACTTTTACAATTTGAGGTTTAGGCTTTGTTCAAAAATTTTATATGCATTTGAGTTTTACATTTTAAAAATTCAAAGAAACTATAGTGAAATTAATTTATTAGTTAAGGCTTACTAGTCATTTAAATTATAATTTTAGATGTAGACATCAAGCAAACCTTAGTTCTCATTTATGATTTAGTGCAAATTGAACATTAGTTGTTTGTATTGAATCTTGAATTGTCCAATTGGACAATTTGAATTTTTTTTCATAATTTGTTAATATGTGTACATTGTAAGTCTATGCATAAATTTGATAAAATTTTGGTTCAAACCATTTTCTGTTGTTCTTTGAATGCATACTTGACTGTGGTCATGATTGATCACTTTTATTTCGTGCGCTTCGAAGATCGATGTGAAATACTGTCAAAATGTCATCAAATTTATGTAAAATGTTTTTCCAAATTAGTAGGGCCTCACTTTTTTAAGAATTACAAATGTGAGAACAATTGAGTTTATTATCAACGTAGCTGTGGATCGAAGTTCGATGGATGCACATCGTGTTAGTGAAGACTATGAAAAGGAATTTGTTGAGTTCTTCCAATATGCTTAAGAACACACAAGCCTTGTGAATGGGACATATTATTATCCTTGTGTTTATTGTTTGAATAAGATATTTTAGGATTTGAGTGAAATACATGATCATTAATTCATCTTCGATATATTCAGAAGTTATACAATTTGGACTTGGCATGATGAACTATTAGACAAACCTACTATGTCGCGAACAACAAAATATGTTGAAGAATGAAAGAGTGATCGTTTAAAGGACATGATATATGATGTTGGTGAAGAAAATTTTGGAAGAGCACATTTGTATAGTTTTTTAAAGTCTTACTAGTATACTAACCCGTTCCTACGCACGAGGCGTATTTGTTTTATTTTGTATATTAAAATAATAAAATAGTGAAAGTATTATGTAATGAAATATTATGAAAATTAAGTTATATTTTTGTAAATGTTGTTATTAAAGTAATGAAATAGTAAATCTACGTGATGTAATAATAATTTCAGTTTTAAATATAATAAATAAAATTGATATCGCAGTATAATAAAGTTAATTAATTTTACGAAATGATTATAATAGCCTATGATCCGTGCGAACATTTTTTTTGTTTTTTTATTTTAAATTTTTTTAGAATAATAATATAATTGTTATTATATTTATTTAACCATTAAAAATACTAATACTAATATTAATATAAATTATAAATTATAAAAATTTAAAAGATTAAAACTCTATTTAGCAAAAGTATTGAGTATAACAACATTTTCTATAATTAAAAAAAGCACACTTATAATAATAACACCATTATGAATAGTAATAATAATAATAAAAATAATAATGATACTAATAATAATAATATTTATGCTATAAATATTGATATTAATGCTAACACTAAGGCTAATGTCAACTCTAATAATCTATAATTATATATAAATATACATTAACAACAAAACAAATAAAAATGACAAGTAATTGAAATACGATCCTGTAGTAAATTAATTTAAGATATGTGTCTTAGTATAATAATAATAATAATAATAATAATAATAATACCATTATAATAATATCTCGTAGTGATAAAAATAATAATAATAATACAATAACTACATATATAACATCTCAGATCCAACATGCAATCACACAAACTTTCCTTCGTTTTACTTTCTTTCGAAGGTGACGCACATGGAGGTTTGATGGTTTGCGGTTCTGGTTCGTTCACGGGCTAGTGGTGCATCGCTTTGGTATGTCGTTCTTTTTTCTGTGGTTACTCGTCTCAAGCGCGATATGTTATGGTGTTTTGGACATTCTTATTGCAGGTTGTGTGAAAGTGGTTGATATGCTTCACGATGTAGGTGCAATGTGATGGTTGGCGTCACATATCTGTGGCTTCAAAGTCGTGAGGTGCAGCATGATGGTTGGCATCGCAGATCTGTGGCTTCAAAGGTGCGAATGTTTGCAGCGTTCTCTAGGCAAGAACTGCTAAGAAGAACTGGAGAAATCCCATTAGGGAGGCAACTGTTTGATTTATTTTTTTAAAAAAATTTAATGCGTATTATGCCTCGGTTCCCTCCAAAACTGAGGTAGTAATGGAGAAATATGTCTCGGGTCATAACCGAGGCAGAAAGCTCACCTCTTTTTGACTCAGCTAGATATGCCTCAGGTCTTTAACTGAAGCCAAATGGTCAAAATAACCGTGACCAAAACCCTTCTCTGCACTAGTGATGTAATCGTTATTTTACAATTTGTTTTCTATGCAGCAACATCATTTCATTACTGTTTCTTTCATGAAGTTGTCTTACCTTGCTTATTGTCTTTGCTTTCACACGCACTTTGTTGATGCTATTTATCTTCATTGGATTAAACAAAAAGGGTATTTTCCATTGTTCCTATTCATTACCCGTGTGTATGCTTATTATTGAATGCCCAATTGTTCAATTTATGATTACTCGCTTTTCATGTTTTTTTATTGTTTTTGATGTTTCAAATTTTGTTTTCCTGTGGGAACGATGACAAATGAAATTTAAATCTTTTATAATCTCACCATTAATTTTCTGTGCACATCTTCTTTATTGTTAGAGTTTACTTATTTTTTTTATGAATTTATCTCACCAATGGCATGAACTAAGCAAACTGCACGCAAATCCACCGGAGGCAAAGCTCCCAGGAAGCAACAGGCGACGTGAAGAAGTTTCATTATAAGTATTTTTAATTTTTTATTCTTTTTTAAGTTTACAACATAAATATTTTTCATTATACTAGATTAATATTTTTAATTTTTAATCATTTTATAAGTTTAATTGATAAGTATTTCTATTTTTTTAATAATTTTATAAGTTTATTATATAAATATTTTTTATTATAAGTTTTTTAAATTTTACTTTATTTTTAAGTTTACAGTATGATATTATTCATTATAAGTATTTGTAATTTTTAATCACTTTATAAGTTTACAACCATAATATTTTTAATTTTTAATTAAACATCAATATTTTTAATTTTTAATCATTTTATAAGTTTACCTTATAAGTATTTCTAATTTCTAATTAATTTATAAGTTTACAACATAAATATTTTTCACTATAACTGTTTACAACTTTAAATTATTTAATAACTTTACAATAAAGATATTTTTATTATAAGTTTCAAATTTTATAACATGAATATTTTTCATTCAAAATACTTTTAATTTTTTCTTAATTTATAAGTTTACATGAATTTTTTTCATAAATATTTTTCATTATAACTACTTTTAATTTTTAAACACTTTATAAGTTTAAAAGATTAATATTTTTATTTTTAATTACACAACAATGTTTTTAATTTTTAATCATTTTACAAGTTTACAACATTTATACACAACATCACTTTATTTTATCATTACAATTCAGAATTCTTTTTAGAACTTAACAATTTTTTATTCAGAGTTTTTTTAGAATTTAGCAATTTTTTAACATGCTATATTATTTTAAAACTGACAAATTACTTTCACTACAAGAAAAATGACTTTAGGCAATGGACCAAAAACCATGGCCTAAAGTAAAAAAATCGTGGCCTGAAGATTAGACAACCAATTGGCAACGGATTTGCAGTCGTTGCATAGGTGGTCGTGGCCTATACTAGAGGCAACGGTTTTTTTCCGCTTAGGCCAGGAAATTCAAAAACCGTTGCTTATTATGCAACAATTAAAAAATGTTGCCTAAAATGTTCCAATAGGCAACAGTTTTTCGGCCAATATAATGCAACGATTTTTTTCGTGTTGCTTATTTCTATAGGCCACATTTATGAATGTGTGGAACAAAATAAATTTGTTTAAATAAGGCTTATAAAAATTGAATGATATAAAATAATTTAAAATATAATTTTAATTTTATCTATACATTTAGACAATACTATTTTAAATGAAATATTAATAATTTTATTTGAATAGTATTAATTAAAATATATTTATTCTATTAAAATTGTAGAAATAAAATAAAATAGAATAAATAAGACACTTCTAACATATAATATGGAATTGAAAATTTTCATATATTGCAAAATTATATTGTAATATTATGTACAATTCCATAACTAAAAATGTTTACAACTAATTAAAAAGTATTATGTTCTCCAAAAAAGAAAAAAAATACAATTTATCTTGCACTTTCATTCCTCTTCAACCATATTGTTGACGCAGTTTCAGTAGCCAATGGTAAAATGCTGGAAAGCAAAAGCCATCAATGACGAATTGCAGTTCTACTAAAATCCAGTGCTGTAAGGAAATGGCATGGTAATAGTATAAAAACCTTGAACCTATGAAAAAGTTAGGCAGTGATGACAACATGGGAGGAGGGGGTGACAACAAGCACAGCGAGAGAGAGGAGGAGGGCGCAGCTGCTGCCCTCGATGAGAAGGAACTGCGTGACGTCAGTGCCGTAGTGGCGGGCGATTTCGCGACCAGTGGCATGCCAGACGACGAGGAGCTTGGAGGCGAGAGCGACGGGCCCCGACATGCGGCGGTGGTCGCTGCATAGCTTGACGAAGAGGAAGATCAAGAGGCAGCACGCAGAGTCAATCACCGAGATGTTTAGAAGGTAGTCGATGTTACCGTACCAGGTCCCGAAAGGGTTGCCGTCATTACCAAAGGATGACGACGGCAGAGGGAGGGGGTCTCCTCCCATCGGAAATTAGAGTTCGAGGAATCTAACTTTGGTAGGGTTTTGCTGCGAATTGAGTCCAGTTGAGAATGGATTATCTTGGTGTTGTGCTTAAGGAAGGGATCGAATGGAGAGTGCTTAAAGCTTTGGGTTTGGTCAGGGTTAGGGTTCAAAGAAAGAAGAACCACAATTGCATGAAGCTCTCAATCCAAGATCACCATGTATGAAGCGCAATCAATGCCAAAAGATATTTCCCAAAGATTTCTTGGAAGAAATACGACAAGGTAATGATTTATATCCTTAATACAAAAGACGTTTTGATGAAACAAATTTCCATAAATAGAAATGTGATTGTTGACAATAGATGGGTGGTTCCTTATAACCCTTGGTTACTCTTAAAATATGATTGTCATATAAATGTTGAGGTCTGTAGCAACATAAAAAATATTAAATATTTGTATAAGTATGTTTACAAAGGACCAGATCGAATAGCAATGGAGATTCATAAAAGGACCTATTATAGATGAAGTCCAGCAATATCTCGATGCTAGATGGATTTGTGCTCCCGAGGCTTTATGAAAAATATTCAGATTTACAATCTATCGAATGAATCCAACTGTTGAAAGATTGCAAATTCATTTACCAAATCGACAACAAGTACGATTTTATAAGCACCAAAACATCAATGACGTGTTGAATGATGATAACAACTCCAAAACCATGCTCACACAATTTTTGGCCCTCAATCAAAGAGATCCCCAATCTAGAACATTTTTGTATCGAGAAATTATAGAGTATTATTGTTGGAATAATAGACATAAGGAATGGTACCCAAGAAGGTCAAACAAGAAATTTATCAGTCGAATTTATACTGTATCTCCTTCTGAAGGAGATAAGTTCTTATTGAAGATGTTCACAATGTACACAGATTGAATCATGACCAACTCATTGCCTTCAATACCATTTTAGATGTAATCAACCGTAATTAAAGTCAAGTCTTTTTTGTGGATGGACAAGGAGGAACCGGTAAAACATTCCTTTATCGTACTTTAATTGCACATTGTAGGAGCAAGAGTCAAATTATTTTAGCTACAAACTTCTTTGGTATAGCAACAACATTATTACCGAGTGGTAGAACTGCACATTCTAAATTTAAAATACCTATCAATGTCGAGGCTGGTTCGTTTTCTTCTATAAGTAAACAATCAGATCTTGCAAAACTAATAAAAACAACATAGGCAAATATTTGGGATAAAGCACCCATGATTAACATATTTGTTTTGGAGGCACTAGATCAGTCATTAAAGGACATTCTAGATTATAATGCTCCATTTAGGGGGAAAGTGATCATATTAGGAGGTGATTTTCGTCAGGTACTGCCAGTTGTTCAAATAGGTACAAAAGCACAAATGATTTATGCCTGCATTATTAACTCTTATTTATGGAGTAAAACAAAAATATTACATTTACAATAAAACATGCGATCATTACAAGATCACAGTTTTGCTGAATATCTCATGCGCATCAATCAATTTTTTAATTTTAGCAAGACCCTTATTTTAAATCCCATTAAATCTTATTACAGAAAATAATTGAATAATAATAAATTTTAGTCACAAAAATTAATTAGTCACTCAAGTGACCAATTTAGATAACAATTTACAAATTAAAAATTATTGGTAACTAAAATAATTTCAAAAAATTAAAATTGGTCTCTAAAGTAGTAACTAAAATAATTGCTATTATGAATTGGTATATCTAAATTGGTCATTGCTACCAAGGTTTTGGCTACCAAAGGAATTGATCTTTAATTAGGAAATTGATCTCAAAACATGTTTTTGGTCTCTAAAATTGATCATTATTTAAGAGTCACTAATGCAGGAAAGGAAAATGACAGCGGTTATTTTTAATTTTTGGCTTCGGATGCGCACCTGAGGCATATACTGTCGAGGTAAAACGACATTACTTTATGCCTCGGTTATCAACCCGAGGCATATTTGAATCGTTACTGTCTCAGTTTTCACCAACCGAGGCCTAATGGTGTATCAGAAATAAAAAAAATAAAAAAATTAATAGAGTTTATGCACTCTCTTACCTCACTCATAAAACACACACTATTAACTTCTACACAAATTTCTCTCACCTCACAACACTCATTCTCATCAGCACACAACACAACACATCTCTCACTCACAACACTACACTCTTTCTCTTCTCTCTCCCAGGGCCTACTCACTGCACCACTTTCTTTTTCTCATTCACGCACACTACACTCTCTATTTTTCTCATTCACGTAACCCACCCATCACACACTCCTATTCTCTCACAATCACACACTCTATCATGGAACCCGCACCATACAACCCACTAACCTTCATTAACCCACACAAAACCCTTAGTTCACTCACTTTATTGCACCACTCATGTACCCACAATTCTCACATTCACGTTCACATTCCTCACAACACTGTTCCCTCTTTTTTTTCACAGTAGCCACACACTAAACCACCCACTAATGTGACACACTCTTCTCTTTTCCCACAACACCCTTGCATGATGCATGCATCACACAAACACACTCTCATCTCACTGCACCCACGACCCAACACTCACACCTCACTAAAACAATCACTCACGGAACCCAAACCCAAACAACACACAAACAATGCAGAAGATTAAATCAAGACGAATCCAAAAACAACCCAAAACGTAAAAATAAACATACAAGGAACGAGATTGAATGGAGGCAATGGTAGCGGCAATGACAGAGGAACAACCTCCTCGACGGTGCGGTGCAATGGCATGCAGGCGAATTGAACAGAACAGCGCAGTTGATGATGGTGATGGTTGCTGGAAGAAGAAGAAGATGCACCAGCTCCATGACGGTGCAATGACAGTGCAGCGGCCCCTCGACAGTTCAGGCAGAACAATGGTGATGGTTGGTCGAAGAAGAAGATGTAGTGGCGCCGGAAACCTCCTCAACGGTGCAGGCGACATGAAAGGCTGGCACGCAGTGGAAGAGTGGAGCAGGTGTGCAGGACACACTCGAAGAAGAAGAAGTGCAAAACGTTTGTTGCTGCGGTGTGAAAAGATTTGGGTTTTTTTAACCCTACAAAGCGATACTACCTTGATTAATTCGAAACCGAGGAATATTGGCTTGCTCATATGCCTTGGTTGGTAGGAGGAACGATGCATAAGTCATTTGTTGCCTTGATTATAAAAGAACTGAGGCCTATTCCTTCAGTGAAATAAATAAAAAATAAAAAAATTGCAACTTAACTACATCGGGTAAAAAGCACCTGAAGCAGAAAAGCTACTAGACCTCGGTTTAGCAGTACATGAGACATAAAAACATGTAAAAAATTTCAAATTCTAGGAAAGCAGGAATTATCAAAATTTTTTAAGCTATATCCGTCGGTTAGAATAGCAACCGAGGCATAAAAGTTGACTTTAATTACCAAAATGACATGTGTGTTTATATGCAGCGTGTGCGCAGGAACTGAGGCATATACTGCTGTTGACAAAAAGAAGAAGATGGACATCTTCCTCCAATAAAGAGTTTTGATGATGATGATGATTTATAAAGAAGTGTGGAAGACTTGATGATGATGCATGAAAAAATGTTGAAGACTTAAAAGAATGCTTTGATTCAAGAGATACATTGAAGACTTAGGGGTTTAAATATTTAGGTCTTGTAATATGTGTATGTTATTTAAAATAGTTAAATTAGTATGTCAAGAGTCAAAAGGAAAAACCCAAGTAGTAGAGCACCAAGAGAATTGTATTTACTTGCAAAACTCACTGGAATAGTCGATTATTCTTAGTGATAATCGATTATCTTAGTTAAAACTGATTTTTGAGAAAAGCCTTTGTGATAATCGATTATCACTGCTGATAATCGATTATTGATAATCGATTATCACCTGCTGATAATAGATTATCCTGGCTGATAATAGATTATCATAGCGAGAAAAAGTTTTTAGAAAAGTTTCTATGATAATTGATTATCACTTATGATAATCGATTATCTATGGTAGTTGTGACTTAACTTTTCATATTCTTAACCTAATTTCTAAATAGGCTTCTATAAATAGAGTGGTAGGCTAACATTAGCAAATACAAAAGATAGAGAAGCCTGAGTACTTGAGAACTCTTTGTGGGAAGGCTTTGAAAAACCTAGTATGGGTAGAGCGAGAACTTTCATCAACTGGGATCTTGAGGGATTGATTGTTGATGTTGTTGCTAGGAGAAGCCAGTCATCCTTTGTGTGATTCAAGGAAGGTGTTTTCATCCCTTGGGGATTTCAAGGGAGATGTCTTCATCTCTTGTGTGATTCAAGAGAGGTGTTTTCTAAGCCTAATCTTTCTTATCATTGATTGTAAGTTTGGTTTATTTTAGGGATTGAGTTAATCTCATTTTTGAGAGATTAACAACTGGACGTAGGGTCTTTTGATCCGAACCAATATAAATACTTTGTGGAATTTTATCTTCTCTACTATCTCTATTTTATTGTGTTTATTAAAATAAAGGAAAAAAATTTAATTGATCTTTGATATTAAAAGGGAAAATTTTAAAAGCACAATTTTTATTAAGAACCCAATTCACCCTCTATCTTGATTTTTGTCCAAACACTAAACATTCCTCTGCACGATACCAACAACTGCGATGTAAAAACTCTTAAATGCACTAGTGAGTTTTCTTGTATTGTCTTTAAACTACAGTAATTTCACTAATAAAAATTCTCATATTACATGGAATTCTTCTTGCAAAATTGGCAGAAAATATGAGTTTTTAGTAGTGTTTAAATTTTGATGATTACCAATTTAAGAGTTTACGATGAGACATCTTCTTAAAAAGTTATTGCAAAATTGTTATTATTCAATTATAAATTTTTAAATCAATTCTAAACACTTTTAATCATTCTAAAATGACGGAATAAAAGAAACACAAAATAAGAAAAAGAAAAAAAAAAGTCTTAAATATAACGCTATTGAAAATACAATAGCAGAATTTCAGTTTTCTTTTCTCCTTGGTCTAGACCCCATTTAAACATACTTTGTTCTGCTCGTATTTGTCATCTACATCCTCTAAAAACCTCTGCCTAATACCATCACATTCCATATATAGGTCAGTGCTCAACCATGTCACCAGTTATCAGATAAGGCGTCAACACAAAATTCCATGGTCATTATCACAAACATAATTCTACATATTGCAGCCCTTTCAAGTAGCAGTAAAACATCATCCACTAGTACAACCATGTCTTTCTCAACATGAACAATCGGTGCTGGTATTTCTTCAGCATCCAGTAATTTCACGTTAGCTTTTTTCTTTTAAGTCTCGTCTTCAAGAGCCTTCAATCCACTCTGCATGGAACCATTACCAGGTAGAAATGATCCTAAGAAAATCTATATGACCATTGTTTATGCATGAATATTGTATTTGGAACAATAGTCTATATCTAAGCACTAAACCCTAGTAATCTTAGACATCAATGGCTTTTATGAATTATACCGTGCATGGCTTCAACCCCTATTTTAAAATATTCAAAGTTATGAGAAGTAAATATAACTGGAACCAAATTACACTAGAGTATAAACTTTTCCACATAAACTATAGGTACATCAAAAGCTAGAATATAAACTATTGCACACAAGATGATTGTCTTTCTTCGGTATAGCAATATAGATATTTATTTGATGTTTGCAGAATGGCATTCCTACTCTTTATTAAGCAAACGAGAAGTTTGTTCCACGTGAATCATGGAGATGACCACAAGAATAGATGTTAGCTTAATACTAAAGCAAGACATATTCTCATGCATGAAAGAGATGTTTGATACTCTAACTCATTTGTAGAATTAACCTATCTGCAATTTTGATAACCCTCTTAGGCTGTCCAAATCCCTGCATAAGGGAAAAATTATTTACTTTGGCAACAGAAATTTAATATAACTAATAATGCAGGTTCACACGTCACATAAAGCTCTTGAACTTCTGATAACCATAAGGAAGTCCAAAGGCCTAAGATAAAGTTATCTAGTTGGACATCAGGGCTTGAATAGAATTAAAACCGCAGATTCACAGGTCACTGAAGATCTTTCCCCTGACATGTGTTTGGTTATGCTCACTACCCTGACATTTGTAATTGACAGTTTTTTTTCAAACTTTTTTACAAAATCCTGTTTTATAAAAAGTTGTTGGATCAATTTTTGGCTAAAATCAAGTGGAATTGGTAATAGAGACCAATTTCTTTTCCTAAGGCAATGTACAATCTATCACTAGTTGGTAGGATCATAACATTGATATTCTAAAGGATGTCTTCTTGGCTCAGCAGGCTGATATGTTAGGGAACTGGCTTCAAAGCACATGATACTTTTTATTTCCTAACAAAATATGTATTGAGCAACATTGCTCAGCGTTTATATTATATCTTTTCCTCGACAGATTTAGTTCCTCCAAATCCCCCCACACTTTTGTATGACCAAATGAATTTCTTCATTTAAGTATACACACAAACACACATACAATAGAGAGCATTGGATGTGTTAGAGATAAACTACACTAGTTAAGATACATTAGTGTTTCTTCAAATTTTCAAGCCAAAATTAGCCCATAACAAATGGATTTTCGATCTACCTAAAACACCAATCGAGTGTAGGATTCGAATGGGTTGTTTACCTAAACCTTGGGAAGCCTAGCCGGAGGGTGAGAAGACGAGGTGGTGGTCGCGAGATGAGTGCTTTGTGACGCAGCGGGAAGGGTGAGAGCTTTAGATGTCAAGGAACGTGTAGTGAGCTCGAGTAGAGACTGTTCCAGTGGCGGGTCAGTGTAGAGGAGGCATGCGCAGGGTGTTGGGATCACAAACACACACGCACACGAGCAATTACAAGACGAAAGTAAAATAACAAGAAAACAAAGGATTTACGTGGTTTAGTCAAAATGATTAATTAGGTTTACAATTACATGAGTATTTATAATAACTAGAGTAAGTAAATAGGCCAGGCAGATAAACCCTTCAAACTCCACATACTTAACAACCTCCCACTTAGAGGCTAATCACATCAACTCACTTCAAAGTAAATCTAGTAAACCCCATAACTGTAAAACCTCCAAATTAGTGTGATGCCTTCTCAAAAATTAACTATGAAGGCTAATTAAAGTTATGCAAAGCTTCAACATCTTAGTAGTAACCACCTTGATAAACATATTTGTAGGACTCTGGCCTTGAGATCTTCTACAAGAACAAAGAACTATCATTAATTAACCCTCTAATGAAGTGGTATCTCAATTGGATGTGCTTTATCTTTCATGGCACACATGATTTTTAGCAACATCAATTAAACTTTGACTATCACAATAGGGAGCACTATCACATTGCTTCTTGCCCAACTCCTCAAAAAAATTCTTCAACCAAATCATTTCCTTACATTCTTTCGAAATAGACATGTACTCTGCTTCTGTAGTTGAAAGTGAAATGCTTTTTTGAAGTCGAGACGTTTAATTAACTATTATGCCACCTACTGTGAAAACAAATCATGTAGTACTTTTCCTTGTGTCTGAAGAACCTCCCAAATCTGCATCAAAATATCCTTCAAAAATAACATCATTCTTACTAAAACATAATACAGTTTTAGAAGTACGTTTCAAGTAGCATAGAATCCACTTGACAACTTCTCAATGTTTCCTTCTTGTATTAGACATGAATCTACTAACAACTCCCACTACATGAGCAATGTCTAGTCTAGTGCATACCATTGCATACATTAAGCTACCAACTATAAATGTGTAAGGAATCTTAGCCATTTTACCTTGTCTTCATCTACTTTAGGTGACTGCTCTTGGATGAGATTAAAGTGAACTCCCAAAGGCGCCCTTACGATCTTGGCATCTTGCATACTTAGTTTCTCTAGCACTTTCCCAATATACTTCTCTTGAGATAATATTAGACAACTAATAAACCTCTAGTTGCGTAAAAATTTAGTCAAACTTGATTTCCTCGCTAACTAATATAGTATAGTGATCAACCAAGGATCAACCCTAGGATAGGAAAGGGATTTAAATGAGCATTGAATGTGCTTTGTAAATTGGAGGAAATCTAATAAAATCTACCAAAAATAAATGCTAAAATAAACTGAAAATGGTATGGATATGTATGAATGCAAAGTATTTGATGAAATGTTTAAGCAAACTAGAATGCACATGGTGTTTGATGAAATGCATAAGCTACCAATGCATGTGCAATATACAATGTGATTATCCTACACACAATCTAAATATGTGAGATGTTTCTAACACATGGATTGAACTCAATGAAGCTACTATAAATAGATCAATAGCATAGTATGCAGAAAAATGAAATCTGAAAAATGCTTATGAAGGATTAAGTAATGTGTAGTACATAATCGAATTTTGTCAAAGAGTGAATGAAACAATAATGTTATGATGCGAAATGATTTTTGTTGATCTCTATTGAGAATAGAAATAAGAATCATGCAAAATGATCAAGTAAAACATAGATTCCCAATGGAAATGGCTCGAAATCATCACGTACAATGTCACAAATGAATTACTCACAAGACACAAGAGTAGGAAACACTAGAAAATCGAATGGTTTATGTTTGATTGATCTTAATAAAAAAGCATTTGATATCCAAGTAGAATGTCTACACATTCTCTAAAATTTTGACTTGCTTTCAGATCGAATTAAGTGTTTTAGTAGATCAATATCACTCAACCAATTGAACTTAAGTCATGAACTCAAATCAGTATAAAAGGTATGAAAACATGGAAATTAAACAGTATAAATGGAAGAAATAAATGAATTTACTAAGGAGAAACATTCTTACAACAATTGTGTTTGGTAGAGATGGAAGAGTTTCATAGAGATAGCTTCAACTATCATCCATAACTGTAGAAAAATACCATGAAAATAGAGAAAAATGTGACGAATTTATGGTGAAGTGAATGTGTAATGAAGGAATGGTGTGTGATGTTCAGAGCGCGAAGGTGATTCAAATGGTATGATGGTTTTCCGTCAATGAGTGAATGGTGCCAATATGAATCAGTTTTCAGCACCCTTTACTGGCTATTACAGGTTGTGGCAGTTGCTCAAAGTTCCCTCCTAACAAAACTAACTTCTAACTACATTAACTAACTACTCATTTTCACATGTCACTAAGGTAGCATGTTCACAACTTCAGCCACCCAATGGAGCAAGTCATAATCATTGGTGATTAATTTCATTCAGGTTTTGTAACCTTCCACAACAGGTGATGCAGCCAGCTCCTTAACAGCTCAGACTTGCCTCCAATTCCAAGCTTTTCATGTGTATTCTTCAAATATAACCTTTAATCCATTTCAAGCTTCATCTCAACAACATCTTCTTATATTCAATTCTCTTCCAACAACTCCACACTTGACCCTTGTCTTTATTCACAACTAAAGAAACAAAATAGAGTTCACAAACCAAAGTTATGCTACAACATGTGAAAATTAGATTTAGGAGTTTCATGCATATTTTCACGACTTTTCAGCCCTTTCAAGGTTAGCACAAACCTGATTTAGTGTTTTAAAAATTTCCCCACAAGTAGCATGTCATTTGGATTTGAAAATCAAAAAGTCGACTCTTAGTCAACTTTGGTAAACTCTTCTAGCAGAAAATCAACTTTGTAGTTTTTAATTCAATTTTGGTTTATTCAGTTTCTCCCATGGCTTTCTCTAAACATTTGAATGTTACCCTTGATCCTTCTCTCTGCATTATACTCAAAAATCTCAAAATGGATGTTAGTCATCTCCTTTTGCATGGCTAACTGCTAGTGAATTGCATTGGCCATCTACAATGACTCATGATGACACAAAGGCTCTCCATCATCAGTCAACAATAATAATTTGTTGAAGGCGATAATTTGTGAGGTGGCCTAATAACTTTGTTGGATCTCCTCACTTCAACTACTAGGGTGGCATGACTGGTCTCCTCAATTGTGCTATCTCTTGGACTCCCAGTTTCTCGTGCAAGATCGTGTTTTGTAATGCCCTCTAACATTGCCTCTTCATTCTTTGTTGGCTTCTTTTAAGTTTTAAAATTTCTCTCAAGTTTGTCCTTGTACATTGCATTTTCATTAAATGTAACATCTTTACTTCTAATGACCTTCTATTTTGATCATCCCAAAAATGATATCCCATATCTTCTACTCCATAGCCAAAGAAAATGCACTTTCTTGCTTTCGGATCAAGCTTATTCCTCCTAAAATCTTTAACACGAACATAAGAAACATAACTAAATACTTTCAAGTGAGAAAGAATTACATCCTTGCCTTGTTATTCCTCCTCAGGAATCTTGAATCCTATTGGAACTAAGGGTCCTCTATTAATGAGGTATTCTATTGTGCTCACTATTTATGCCCATAATGTCTTGGGTAACCCTGCATGAATTTTCATCCTCTTTGCCTTTTCATTCAAGGTCTTGTTCATTATTTCAACAACATTGTTCTAGTTGATTTTGTTGAGGGGTTTCAGGAATAATTTTAAGCATTCTTGTTCCATTCTCAACAAAGTAATTCACACATTCAAAACTCTTATATTCACCACTATTATCAGACTTTCAACATTTAATTTTTAACCATATCTAATTCTCAACAACAATTGTCCATTTCTTAAAGGTATTAAATTCTTTTGATTTTCGCTTCAAAAATAAACTCATACCTTTCTAGTGGAATCATTAATGAAGGTGACATAGTATCATGATCCTCTTAATGATGAGACTGATGTTGTCCCATATGCATCTGTATGAACAAGCTTAAACTTCTCAAGCTTAGGCATCCTTCCGGTCTTGGCAAAAGTAACTCTATTTTGCTTCTCAAACACACATGGTTCACAAAAACCAACTTCTACCTTTTTCATTTTTGTAAACTTCCCCTTTAAGATCAACTTAATACCATGTGAGCAAGTCTATGGTGCCATAGATTCAGAGGGTGATCAACATCATTACCAATTGAATTTACTTCTTTTACAAGTAATTCTACCATGCATAGGGTTCTTTTCTTCTAGCTACAAGCAACAACTAGATTTCCTTTCACCACCTTCCACTAACCATTTTCGAATATGACTCGATATCCCTAAACATCCAACACGCCCATAAAGACTAACATTCATTTGAGTCTTAGAACGTATTGTCAATACCTAATTTTGTCCGGATAAATAAAAATTGTTTTACCAAAAAAATACAAAAATAAAAAAGGAGTAAAACTAAATTTGCTTAAAAATGCTTAAAAAAAGAGTTTCTTTAATTTTGTTTAAAAGGAATTTTAAAAGGTGTTTTTGTTCTTAGATAAAAATAAAAAAGAGTCCCTTAATGGCCTATTGTTTTCCTTTAACACCACTGTTTTGCTTTATACCACCCTAAAATAAAATAAAAAATAACAAAAAATAAAATTGTGATTCACGGCATATATGAGAAGTGGGAACAATTGAGTATTTGATAACTGCTTGGTAACTTCCATGAGTTTTTTAAAGCACGCTGATATTGATTGGAGAAACGACCATTCATGGATGATTTTTCAGGCACAAAAACAAACAAGATGTTTTTATTACAGGGAAAAATGATGTAACTCATTTTCACACACAGATCCATCTTTATAGTATTATCACATCTGATGAATTCAAAAAGCACAATCCAAAATCACAACATTTTGAATCAATAACGATCAAGTACAAAAAAAAACAATAAGCACATATTGGAGCATATCGAACACAACGAAGTTCATAATTTCCAAATTTATTATTATGTTTTGTGTTTTTTCCGTTACTGTGTATGATTGATTGCATTAGGAATTCAACTAAAAATAATTTAATTGAACATCAAGAGATTTCTCTGATTTTACATACACAATAAAGATGGCAAACCAATAAATGTTTAAATAGAGGAAAAACATGGATTTTGTAGCATTGACGTCTGCAGGGTGGGTCTTGTGGTGATCCTCGTTGCCGCTGACGGTGGTGTTTGGAGGAGAACTATGCATCACTGTGACTAATAAAGGAGAAAAGGTGAAAGTCTCACGCGAGGGAGAATGGTGTTGACGTTGGTGTTGAACGAAGTAAATTGATGTGGACTGCGGCAGCATCGCGACCATGAGAGTTATTATTGGGATGCTTTGTCTCGCGCGCGGTTGATAGGGGAGAAATGGTAGCCACCGTTGGTAGTGGCGCGACGATGGTGACCAGAGTTGTTATTGGCCGCGTTGCTGGCGACTTCGCAATGAATGTGAGTAGTGTTTGTGGTGGGTGGCAACGTGAGGAAGAAGATGAAGTTTGGGGAAGATGTGATGTGTTTTGAAGGGTGAAGTTAAGTGGTTTACGGTTTTGAGACAAATTCAATTATTTTCTTTGTGCACCACGTAATTAACTCTCGCAACACCATTTTAATTGGGTTCCTTATGTACTCCTGTGGTTTATCTTTGCACCCCTTCTTTTAATTTGGGTTTTTTTTATTTATTTACTTCATACATTCTGTAATAACCCCACACTCCTTGCATTTAGTTTTATTTTACCTCATGTACCTGCATTTTCACTAAGCACACAACCTACTCCTTTAATTTTTTTGTTTTAGGCTAGGATGTGTTTACTTTATGCACCATGCATTTCTCTTTTTGCACCCACATTCCCACATGTGTAGTTTTTCTCATTGCATCAACATACTCACTTATGCACTCTATTTTTCTATTTCCAATTTTACGGTTTTTTAATTAAATCTCGCATTTCAATTGTAACATCCCTAAGGAATATTACTAATTTTTAATAAAATAAAATAGGAAATGAAAATAAGACCTCATTTATTATAAGTCCATTTTCCAAAACGCGGGAAATTTAAAAACTATAATATAACATAGTTCATATGTTCGCAATTACATTATTACAAATTCACCAAAGTTCAACATAATAAATTTTACATCAGAAGTCGAAATATAAAAATCCTTTCAAAAGCCCAGATAGCCCCTACATTGCGGCTCTCCTCAGCTGATCCAGCAAATCATCTATCCTTGGCAGTGGATACTTATTCTTTATAGTCAGCTTGTTCAACTGACGATAATCGACACACAATCTGGAGCTGTCGTCCCTCTTTTTCACCAAAAGCACGGGTGCTCCCCAAGGTGATGCACTCGGTCGAATGAATTTCTTCTCAAGCAAATTCTTGATCTGCTTCTTCAACTCAGCTAATTCCATCGACGCCATCCTGTATGGTGCCATTGAGACTGGACCTGCTCCAGGGATGAGATCAATGGTGAAATCCACATCCCTACTCGGTGGAAATTCTGGAATTTCATCAGGGAAGACATCTGCATACTCCACCACTACTGGAATCATACTAATTTTCTCTACGGTGTTATTCTTCTCTGTATGAGCCACTATCATGAAATAGGTGGCTCCAACTTCCACTTCATTTATCGCTCTCTAAGCTGAGATTAACTCCAATCCCTCATGTTTTGGGAATACAAAACTGCATCGTCCACAATCATTTATAATGTGATTGTTAGACAATCAGTCCATCCCCAAGATTACATCTAGTCCCTCCAAAGGCAAGCACACCAAGTTCACCTTGAATCTGCGACCTGCCACTTGCATTGAACACCCAACACAGACTGAACTGGTAGCTACTTGACCCGAGGAGGGAGTTGAAACAAGCAACTCACACCCCAAATCGGGTTTCACCAAATTCAATCTTCCTACACACTCATTAGCAATGAAAGAATGTGTTGCTCCAGAATCGAACAACACTAATACTAACTAACCCAACAGTAAACATGGCTCGAGGATAAGGTTACCTGATCGGGTAGCCTCTGTAGAGGTCAAGGCAAAGACCCTGCCAGCTGCTCTAGCTCGTTCTGCTGGCGATGCGGTTGGCTTCTTCACACCCAAATTCTTCTTCTCTGGACAATTATTAGCAAAGTGTCCCGGTTTGTCGCATATGAAACACTTGTGACGGTCACCTAATCCCCCTACACCACCTGTCAGCTACGGACAATTTCCTTTTAAATGGGGTCCTCCACACTGATAGCAAGTGGGACCCTACGATGTATGTGGTTGGCTGTAAGGCTTCTTCATCTAGCTCGCCTCTACGACATTTTTCTTATGTTTAGCAAGGGGACCAGGGCCCTTCTCTAGGTGCTCATCACTTTTAGCCTGTTCCACCAAGACTGGAAACCTTTTCTCTCTCAAAGGTGTCACCACCTTCTTCAGTTCATGTTTGAGTCCTCGCTCAAACTTCAAGCACCTCTACTCCTCAGTGATGTTCTGTGAATACTATCTCGCTAGGTGCTCAAACTTATTCACGTATTCATGCACCGTCATATCCCCTTGTTGTAGTGCAAGGAACTTAGCTTCCCTGTCCTGCCTAGCTGTGTATGGAAAATACTTCTCCAGGAATCGAGTCTTGAAGCTAGTCCACTCCACCTATTCATCTCGGGTCTACATCTGTTGTTGCATTCCCGTCCACCAATACCCTGCGTCATTGTTCAACAGATAGGTGGCAAAGAGTAGCTTCTGCTCATCAATGCAGTTCATCATCTTAAAAATCTTCTCACACTTGCGGAGCCATGCATCCGCCTCATCAGGAGAAGCTTTGCTAGTGAACTCTGTTGGCTTGTGACGTAGAAAATCTTCCACAATGGGCATCTTGACTGGCGCGATCACTGCCCTGGGCTGCGCTGCGACAGGTGGCTGCATTGCATCCACCATCCGACGAATGGCCTCCGTGATGTCATTAGCACCATTCCCATTTCTTCTCCTCCTGTTCGCAGCCATAGCCTGAATACGCCACATTTCCACTGTAAAGAGTCAATCACTTAGTCAAACAAAACCAATCACACCGTTTCAAACTCAACAAAACACACAACAATCAACCACATCGATAAACTCACTCCCCACTAGCCCCAAACTATTTAAAAATATTTTCAAAACTTTTGCTCTGATACCAAATGTAACATCCCTAAGGAATATTACTAATTTTAATAAAATAAAATAGGAAATGAAAATAAGACCGCATTTATTGTAAGTCCATTTCCCAAAACGCGGGAAATTTAAAATCTATAATATAACATAGTTCATATGTTCGCAATTACATTATTACAAAATTCACCAAAGTTCAACATAATAAATTTTACATCAGAAGTCGAAATATAAAAATCCTTTCAACAGCCCAGATAGCCCCTGCACTTCGCCTCTAAGCATCTCCTGGCTCACCTGTCAAATCATCTGCTCCCGGATAACAAGTTATCCGATCATCGCCACACACATAGATAGGGTGAGCTATGCATAATATAAACATATATACATGAAATAAATATGCCACCCATCCCAAAATTAGATGACTAAGTATTTCATTGTTTTCAAATTATCCACCCATGATCTCATAGTCCTTCATGAGTCATATACATGAACTAGGTCTTGGGACTTCACTGTGCTCCCACGAAACTAACCTATTCGTGGTCCAACCTTATGAGCCTATCTTGCTCATAGTCCTACCCTACAGACTCCTCGTCTGTAATAAAACATCCAAGCCTCTCTCGCTCGGACCATGGCACGCACGCAATCACCATACTATGGACTCCTCGCCCAATAGCAGCCGACGGGTACCATTAGTTCCTTGCCCATCGTGCGTCTGATGCATGTAATCACCATACTAAGGACTCATCGCCACTTAGCAGCCGACGGGAACTATATAGTTCCATGCCCATCATGCGTCCAACCATCAAGCACATCCCAAACCCATGTTGGACTTAGTCCTTCAAGCTCAACCACCACAAACACATGCATATAACTTCCTATAATTAGGAAAGAGTAGCCAAACCAGCACATAAAGCACATATAAACATAGCAATTCGTATAAACACGCTTAAGCCAAGAACCCTCGCCCAAGCAAAACCCTCAGCATCACTTAGGCTAGTCCACCTCGCATGAGCAAGCCTAAAATAGTGACTTCTCCACGTTATCTCGCTTAGGCGAGCTCTATTTGCCCAGGCGAGTCACACCTTCGCTCAAAATAACACACACACCTCGTCTGGACAAGGATTCAACAAGAAATACGTCAATTCAACCTCGTAACTCGCTTAGGCGAGCCACTCTCGCCTAGGCGAGAGTGTTCATAGCTCATAACACAAAACTTCTCACCTAGACAAGAAGTCGCGCACAAAATGGTTTAAGATTCCATCGCGACCTCGCTTAGGCGAGCCAATCTCGCCTAAGCGAGACTGTATTTCGCCCAAACCCAACCTTGGTCACCTGAGCGAATTGCTCAAGTCTGAACGCTGAATGGACCCCTACAACTCTCGCCTAGGCGAGAAGGAGTCGCTTGGGCGAAACTTGCAGAGTTTCGCCACTACAAATGCACTAAAGACACCTAAAACCAATGCCAATTCGTAATGCAATCATATTCTTTATCTCTAATTCATCATTCAAGCCATAAAACATAGTGCAAACCCAATTGGATCCTCAATATGCAATGATAAGCCATAAATCAAAATAACAGTACCCAAAACCCTCATCAAATTTTGGTTTCATACCAAAAAGACTATGCACTCAACAGTCCATTCCCAAATTCTCAATTTCAGTACACATTATGCCAAAAACCACACCATATAGGTTCCAATTGGATAACAAAAGTCTTGGCTGCCCCTTCTAGGAGATACTTTAGCCCTCTCATATTCCCTCAAAAACTACACTTAAAAAATAAAGTTCTAGTTTCTTTCCCAACCAGGTTTTAACCCACAACCCTTTAACCACAAAGCAAGTGCACAACCAATTCAACCAAATCATGTTTGTGATACACTCCAATCAGTATAAGCTTACATTACCAATCTCATGCTCATACATATTATTAAAAATTAATAATAAAACAACAACACATAATTGGCATACATAGGACTCAAACCCAAGGATTCCTTGGTTCACCAAATTCTTGGCTGCCCCTTCTAGCTTTACTTTTGCCCTCTCATATTCCCTCCAAAACTACACTTAAAAAATAAAGTTCTAGTTTCTTTCCCAACCAGGTTTAAACCCACAACCCTTTAACCACAAAGCAAGTGCATAACCAATTCAACCAAATCATGTTTGTGATACACTCCAATCAATATAAGCTTAGATTACCAATCCCATGCTCATACATATTATTAAAAATTAATAATAAAACAACAACACATAATTGGCATACATAGGACTCAAACCCAAGTCCTCTCACACAATCAAAGTACTGTCAACCACTTGAGTTGGTACTTTCCCACATCACATCAAACAATAGTTAATGCCATAAAGGCTCTTTCTACCTGCATTAATTAATTAATTAATTAATTTTCACGGGTCTTACATCAATCATCTCATTTTCTAAAATAATAAAAGTATTTTAAAATTGAAATAAAAATTGAAATAATTTTTAAAATCATAAAAATAAGAATAGATAAAATTAAAAATTATTTTCTTTATTTTATCTTTTAGTGTTTAATCGACCGCTTGTGTCACATGACACTCCTTTTCAAATATACAAATATAAAAAATCATATAAATGTTTAGGTGTCTAATCGACCGTGGGCATCGCATGACACTTATTTTCAAAAATGTCAAAAGATAACATTAAAACTTAAATATTATAATCAAGTTTTATAAAAAACTACGTGATCCCTGATTTTTCATTGCGAATAGAAATACGTAGGAGCGAGGTCAGACCTTGTCGGGTTCACTTTCAAAATGTCATTTCCAAATAGTTTTATAAAGAACTACATAGCCCTGATTTCTCATTTTTTAATGAGAATACGTAGGACCAGGTTAATCCTTGTCGGGTCCTTTTTACTAAAAAAATAATTTTGTGCAATTTATTTTCTTAGCTTTGGGAAAAATTAATATTTTAAATAAACAAATCTCTTTTGAAAATTTAATTAAAGGTACCACCTTTGGGCGGGCGCTATAGGGTGCTAATACCTTCTCTACGCGTAACTGACTCCCAGACCCTAAATTTGGTTTTCGCAGATTTTATTTTATTTTTATGGTTTTCCATAGTTTTCCATAATAAACTATGGTGGCTACTTCTAATATTTTTTTAAAATAATTTATTTTTAGTTCATCATCCCGTCGCGATATAGGTTGCGACACATATCCAACATCCACCCTTGCAGCATGTGCAACCACCGACAATCATGCTAAATCAACGTCCGACATAAAACCACCATCTTCCCGAAGAATCACCGTCAGCCATCATGGGTTAGGAACCAGATTGCCTACACTATGCCCTATGCAACCCTACGAAGCACCTATTCACAACTATTCCATTAAGTGATTCAAGTGACCTAAAGCTTTTAAGAGGTTAAAAGGGTTGTTCAAAACCCATCAATGACTGCAACGTGAACGAAAAGCACAATCTATATACTTCCCATGAATCTTCCACCATGAATGAACCCTCTGCCATGGTAGGATAATGAATAGCTACTGTTCCTGCCAAATACAAATGTACCCGCGAACACAAGTTATGTAGGGACCAATGAACCTTTTAAATGCACACGTCCACCTTCTTCGCTTCAGTTTCTAAGTCGAGGAGCCTAAATATCTCCTTCTAGGAGCCTGAGTATCTCCTTCCAGGAGCCTGAGTATCTCCTTCCAGAAACCCGAGTGTCTCCTTCCAGGAACCTGAGTGTCTCCTTTCAAGAACCTGAGTATCTCCTTCCAATGAAGAGTTCCACTAGTGGGAGGCCTGCAAAGCCACTTCGACGCTCAAGTTAGTATTAGAGCAATAAATGATAGTAATAGTAAAAAATAGCATTATCCTCCTTACCTCGTGAACAATGCCTTTTATAGTACTTTAATGGGCCTAATCCTATGGGCCTAGGGTTTGCCATGTTTAGCTGGTTTTTAGGTTTTATTAACTATGATTAATTAGTTTGATTCTCTTTTAGTTTATCACTATATTGTAATATCCAAGCTAGAGTATATTCAGGTGATGAAGGTTCCTTCGCTGGAGTATATCCAGGCTAACTTACTTGGAATACATTCAGCCTAATTTAGTGGAGTATACTCAGCTTGGTTTGGTGGAGTATTCTCGGCCTGGTTTGGTGGAGTATACTCGAATTGGTTTCAATGCGTCTGGTCTAAAACCCACGTTGCTTGCCCTTCTTATAAGGTTGGGGTATCCTCGCCTTTCTAGGTAGCAGCCTATTCGATGGTTTAGGATATCCTCTTTTCCCATCACGTACACTAGTCCCCCAAGAGTTGAGACTATCTTAATTGAAAACTCTTCATAGTGGATATGTAAATGCGACGCTGTCTCCGCTTGCCTACGTCACTCAATGCCTTTACTTTTATTTAATTTACGAGTGAGGGAGGCCTTTCTGTTTTGATTTTTTTCTTTATTCAAAGGTTTGAGGCATGTGTGACTCTTCAAGTGCAACGTTTATGGAGAAGTGGAAAAGGTTGCATGCGTGAAGTGAGCTTGGGCCTCAGCTTGATGTGACGTGCCATAGGGAACTGCAACAACCATTGTTTGTAAGGCGTTGGATCCTTTTGATCTAACGGATGGGACGCTATGCATTGTGCTCATAGTCTTGCTATAAATAGGCTAATTACGTGTGAGACCCTTGTTTAGCCCTATTTTTACGATCAAGACGTACTGCTGCGTTCGCAAACTTGTCAGGTATGTCATCACCCTCATTGTCTTGTAAGTCTGCCTCTAAGGCTCATTCGGATCGGGTAGGGACATCTTTGGCCCATCCCTCTAGTAGTAGCACCTCTTCTGATGAGGAGAGTTTGTTTGATGTTCCTTTTCATTCTGGGTACGAGTGGGTTGATAGTGGTGTGCGTGAATATTTTTCGAAGTACAAGTGGTATTCCTCTATTCGCAGGTTTGCCGAGGCATATGCGATTTTGGATGAGGATAGCCCTGATGAGGCTGTGTCATTAGATCGAGTTGGTCGCGTGGATAACGCTTGCCATGGGCGAGAGGGTTACTCTGACGAATTTTTTTATATGTACGTTGTGTTACTTAGAAACTTACATGTTTGGCTGCCCTTTGATGAGTTCACTGTTGGGGTGTTGCGTATTTTAAATATGGCTCCGTCACAGCTGCACCCCAACGCATGGACTGCTCTACAAGCCTTTAGGTTCCTATGTCGAGTCTTAGGTTCAAGGTCATCTCCTGTTGTGTTCTTACATTACTATAGCACCAGGCCTAAGAAACCTGTGAGTTGGCTATCACTGTTTGGTCAGCCTAGGATAGGCCTGCTTGCCCCGTACTCCTCCTCTTTTAAAAATTATAAGAACACCTTCTTTAGGGTTGTAGTTAACTCTCTTGGTCATTCCTACTTTTTTTGTGGTGACACCCCTAAATTTCCATTTTATTGGACACGTAATCCGCTGCACTATGATGACACTAGTGCAAAAATGGGATATTAGATCGGTTCTGGAACGTGTATTACATCGGTTTCGGAACCGATCTAATACAGGCCGATGTAATATGTCTGTTAGTTATTAGATCGGTTGCTAAAAACCGATCTAATGTATCAATATTAGATCGGTTCCCTTAACCCGATCTTACATTATTCATTAAAAAATTCATCCAGATCTTACACAGACAAGGATTTAAATCGGTTGTGGTATAAACCAATCTAATATGTTGAGCACTTTTTAAAAAAAAAGTAGCAAGCTTTAGATCGGTTATTGTCTTAACCGATCTAATATATCACATATTAGATCGGTTAAGGCTATAACCGATCTAAAGCTTGCTGTTTTTTTTTAAAAGTGCGTTTTGCAATTGCAACTAACCAAAACCTGTTGCATTAAAAACCAAATAAATACACACAATGCAGTTCCAGCAGTTTATATAATACATATTTAAACAACAATTCAAATCCAACAATGGATTTGACCAAAATATTTCCTAAGTGAAAGAAAACTAATGCAACAAAGGAAAAGTTTTACATTTAAGCATTTTTAAGCTGCAAGAAGTAATTGGCCCATTCAGTCCTTACTTCATCAATCTTCTCAGATCCCAATGGTTCAACACCTTTAAAAACTTGTAGTTCAAAGTAATGAATAATTATTAGTTAAGTATTTCATAAAAAACATGTTTGAAAGAGGAGTCTTTTGATTCCTTACCTCATCCCAAGAATCTGTTAGAGCAGCACGAGCTATGGTCCACATCCAGTACATGACATAGTATCCACACTCAGAACTTCCTTTTTGGATATTACACTAAGAAGATCAAATTTATAATTAATATATGAAAACTTATACCTTTGGAGAAATCACTTTGAAATTTGTGAAGATGAAGTTGATTTACCACCTAACACATTGTACACATTCAAAGCACTAAAAAGTTAAGTCACTAGTCAATTACAACATATTTCATGACATAAATAACACATTATAAAGGGACTACAACATACCTCTGTAGTATATTTCTCATGGCTGAGGGGATGGGTTTGTGCAATGAGCATAACCAAACTACAGTATTCTCCATTGGACAAATAATCACCAATTGCCAATGAGACCTAAAAAAGAAATAAAATTAGTGATTTGAACTAGTTAATTAATAGCTCAAGTGACTAACATGAACTTACGCATGAATATAAGGTGCCATGTAAATTCTTTTCTTTGATTTCCCCATCCAATTTCGAATGTATGTCTGACATTCCATATGTTTATTTCCAGAATTTTGTATATGTTGAGGCTCAAGGAAACCATAGACATCAGCATTCCCTGTTTTGGAAACATATTCATTTAAATACCTACATTCAAACCATTAAGCCATTAAGTTTAGAGACAATTATTGATTTCCCAATGTAACATAAAATGTACTCATAGTATCCATAATTGAATAACTGTAATGTTCAGCATCTGATGCCCTTGGATGATTTCGTACACATCGTTCATATGGACATATAGTGGTATATCACTATTGTCAACACCGAAGACTGTTTTATCCCAAGGAATGGCAAATGGTTTTTGAAAAAGAGCTCCGACTATGCCAGCCAACTCATGAATTGGACTAAAATTTTGCTTAGGTTGGGGCTGGGATTGGGCCTCAGGGCTAAAAGCACATGCAACTAGGGACTTTTGTCTGCTATGAACCTACAAAATATAATAACAAAGTTAAATGGGAAGTTGGTGTTAAATTATGAAGTATATCATTGTAAAGAAGAAAATATACCTGCTTCTTTTTTGAAATAACCTTAACTAATTGTTTAGGCCATGAGATGAATGTTCCTAGTGCCTCTCCAACTATTTTAACCTCCTCTGTGGGCACTGGAACTGGAGTTGTGGCATCTCTAATATCTTCAACTGCCACTCTAGCTAAATCATCTGACATTTGCACAGTATGCATGGTTGATCCCCCTGGATATAATCTCCCAATGGCAACTAAACGAGGAGGGACCTCTCTAACATACAACTTACACTTATTTGAGATATTCATCTCTGTGACCTCTTCTTCATCGTCCTCTTGTACCACATTATGTTGCTGCGACATGGACTCCCATCGTTGATCAAATTCATGCCTTAATTCTTCAGCAACTTGTTCCTTTATCGTCTGTGTGGTGTTTTGGCGCTGATAACTTCCAAAGTATTGTCTCACACCCACACCATAGCCAACAGTACGTACACGACCAGGGTGCTCTTCAGTACCTAGAGCAGTGGTCAATATGTCTTGACGACCCTGAGGAACAAAACTGCCTTGTGTACTTTGCTCTACAAGAGAATCCTGTAAAAACAATTTGTTACTCATAGCACAAAACATAATAAATTGTTAAGGCATCAAATTTTACTAACTTACAATTCTTTCAGCAATAATTTTTGATTTCTCAGATGTCATTTGCCTCCTGGTTTAGTACGAGCCAACTTCCATTTCTCATGTCGGCTGGGAGGGGATGGAGGATTGAGCGGACCTTCATTCGAACCTGTTGAATCCATTTGTTGTTTTAGCTTTTCTTCCATTATTCCTTGTTCCAGCAAAAGATATCCTCCACGAGAAAGCCTGTGTGGTGTTTCATTCTTGCTTTGTATAGCTTGTGCTTTCTTTCTCTTTTCCTGTTGAAACAATAATGTATATAAATGGTTAACTTCATTACATATATTTAATATTTGAAGTGCGAATAAAGAAATATACCTCCCAAGAGGGATCCAGTCGACTTTGAACAAATGATTCCCATGTTTGCTCGTCTATGCCATACATCTCACAAGGAGACTTTTCTTTGTATTTCCCAAATACATAGAAGCTTGACAACATCGTCTTGAATGCTCTCCATTTTGTTCCTACTGACGATATTATCCTCCTCCTTATGAAATCAGAATTGTCCAAGTCATAGTTTTCCTACACAATAATATAGGATATTATTAATTAACATACATTAGAAATAAGTAGTAAATATTCATAAGTTCACAACTTATCTTACACAAATATCCTGCCAAATCATATTTTTATCTACTTCTGACACATGATCCCAATCAGATTCCAAAATAGACACCTTTGTTCGAGCCAACACCCCTAGATAAGTAACAAACTTCTGACGGTTAGGCCCTATATGCCTGCCTGTTTGAGGGTCTATGTCCATATGTGTTTTAGCATTACTCAATCGCTTCAGAGCTTGCTTTTGTAGACGGGTAGCTGCTCTAGTCTTTTTCTTGGATGACTCTTCCATGTTACCTATACAAAATAATACATGTTAGATCATTATTGATTTAAAACAAAATGAACAATATATAAAAACAAGAACATGAAAAAGGCACATATCATGGAAGTGTTAGAATGTTCTCCCATATTCCTTCATTATGATCATTACGCGTAACATGTACTTCATCATTATGGACTTCCTCATTTAGAGGAGGTATTCGCCTTAAGATTGAAGGACTATCTATAAGATTAAGACTTGAGTGATCATGAGTATCTGATGGCATCCTTCCTTTAAGAACCACTGACCACCTCTCATTTGAAGGATCTTTCACATAAAACACTTGTCTTGCTTGGTATGCCATGATAAAAGGGTCTTCCTTATAAGCCACCGTATTAAGATCAACCAAAGTAAATCCTAACTCATCAACATGCACTCTTGTATTATTATCAATCCATTTGCACTTAAATATAGGGACTCTAAACTTGACATAATCAACCTCCCATATCTCTTCAATGACCCCAAAGTAACTTATAGAAGCCATAACAGGATTATTATCTTTTGCACTAGCAAAGTGCATGGATTCTGCTTCAAGGGTGACACTGCTATTTTGCATAGTACTCTTATCATCTTCCTCCTTTGAATAAAAAGAGGACATGTTAATGTCATATGCTGTTCACTTTATAACATCAAAGTTAGGTCCTCGTGCTAACCATTTTAATTCCTCAGCACCACAATCTAATTGAGCAATTTTTTCTCTAAACCACTTCAGAAATGTCTTATTATGCTCAATCAACAACCATTTTTCATTTGCCCGAGGATTCATAGATTTAATCAATTTTTTGTGTGCCTCTATGTAAGGAGTAACGACATCAGTGTTATTCAATACGTACAAATGTGCTTGGAGAACTTCACGTTGATCTTTTTGAACCACCCTTACACCACGTGTGCCTTTACCTTCATTCCTTCCATCATGTCTAGACGATGGAATGCCAATAGCCTCAGTTTCAGACATATACTCTGTACAAAACTCAATTGCTTCTTTAGCTATATACCTCTCAATAATTGATGCTTCTGGACGATATGGATTTTTCACATACCCCTTCAATATTTTCATGTATCTTTCAACTGGGTACATCCATCTTAAAAACACTGGTCCACATATTTTAATTTCCCTTACTAGATAAACTATTAAATGGACCATGATATCAAAAAATGAAGGAGGAAAATACATCTCAAGTTGACACAAGATAACGATAGCTTCATTCTCCAAGTCATCCAATGTGGCAGGCTCAATTACTTTCTAACAAATACTATTAAAAAACATGCAAAGATGAGTGATGACATGTCTAACACTTTTAGGTAAGATGTCACGAATAGCCATTGGAAGAAGTTGTTGGATGAGAACATGACAATCATGAGATTTTAAACCAACAAGTTTCAAATCTTTCATTGAGACAAGACTTTTTATATTTGAAGAGTATCCTTGTGGTACTTTCATTTCTCGTAGATTATCACAAAAACTTCTTTTCTCAACTTTAGACAGAGTATGACAAGCAAGAGGTAAATATGTCCGTTTACCGTGAGCTTCTGGCTGTAACTCCAAACAAAGACCCATCTCAACTAGATCTTTACGAGAATTAACATCATCCTTTGTTTTCCCTTTGATGTTTAACAATGTTCCAATTACACTATCACAAACATTTTTCTCCACATGCATGACATCTATGCAATGTCTGACATCTAATTTTGCCCAATATGGGAGATCAAAGAATACTGATTTCTTTTTCCAAATGCTTTTGCCAAGAACTTTCTTCTGTGTTTTCCCAAACGTCATATCTACTAGGCACACACGCTCATAAACTTGTTCTCCAGTTAAGGGTGGCAGTTGAATTTTTTCCTTTTGACATCCATTGAAAGACTTTTTCAATCGACGATATGGGTGATTACGTCTCAAAAACCTTCAGTGGCCAATGTAACAAGTCTTCCTCCCATGTTTTAGTTGATGATAACTTGTGTTTTCTTCACAGATTGGACAAGCATAGTGTCCTTTTCACACTATAACCGCTCAAATTTCCATAAGCTGAAAAGTCATTAATGGTGCAAAATAAGAGAGTTCGCAAATTAAAATTCACTTTTCCATATGCATCAAACACCTCAACTCCTTCATCCCATAACAATCTCAAATCTTCTATCAACGGAGTTAGATAAACATCAATGTCATTTCCAGGTTGCTTTGGTCCAAATATCATCATAGATAACATCATGTATTTTCTCTTCATAACCAACCAATAAGGCAAGTTATAAATGATCAACAAAATCGGCCATGAACTGTGCTTGCTACTTAAATTACCATAAGGATTCATTCCATCAATTGCAAGACCAAGCCTCAAATTTCTTGGATCACTCCCAAACTGTGGGTAGAGGGTATCAATTTTATTCCATTGGGGTGAATCAGCTGCATGGCGTAACAATCCATCACTTTTTCTTCCATTTGCATGCCACATAAGGTTTTTACCATCATCAACATTAGCAAATAAACGCTTAAATCGAGGTATGATTGGAAGATACCATAACACTTTTGCAGGATGACCCTTCTTCATGTTATCTTCATCGTCATCGTCATCCTTAACTTTGTATCGCGATACTCCACATCTAGGACACTTAGTTAATGTTTTGAACTCTTTTCTATAAAGAATACAGTCATTGGGACAAGCATGACTTTTCTGGTACTCCATACCCATCTGACATAGTATCTTTTTAGCCTCATAATGACGGGTTGGCAATGTATTACCTTCTGAGAGCATTAGATTCAACAATTCTAGTAACTCACTAAAACTTTTATCAGTCCACCCATTTTTGGCTTTAATGTTAAATAATCTTTGTGTCGCTGACAAACGAGTGAAACTCCTACAACCATGATATAAAGTCTTCTCTGAATCATCTTTCAATGAATCATACACGTGTGCTGTACGAAAACTTTCTTGTCCAATATCTTCAATCATATCTTCCATGCATTCCTCACAGTGTGGATTAAACTCTTGACTTTGAGATGAGCTTGGAAGGTGTACAACTTCACCATGCCATGTCCACGTTGTATAACTCTTTAGGATACCATCACATAAAAGATGTTCTCGTATCAACTTAACTTCTTGTCGTCTCCCGTTCACACAATTAACACAAGGACAAAAATATTTTCCATTCAAGGCAATCCCGTGTCGTTCAGCAAATTTTAGAAACTCTTCAATGCCATTCTCATAAACATCACTGATTCGAATTGCATTCATCCAACTTCGATCCATTACTACACGACATGAGAAGTTGGTTTAAATAAATATTATATTTAGTGACTCAATCGGTACTCTTAACTGCTTCTGCAAACAGATAAATGAATGAACTTGATAAAAGATCAAGTTCATAAAACCAACCACAAGGAAAAAATCTACTCTTATGCTTTGAATTTCAATGTAAATTATTTTAAGGACATAACCAATTTTATGTGCACTAAAATTCCAAGAACCAATTTAACGCATTTCAATATAATGAATGAAGTTTGGAGGAACTGACCTTTATCAATGCAAGTGATAATCTTCCAATGGAGGTAAGAGCGGGGCGGAAAACGGAGCAAACAAAGTGGCGACCGCAATAGCTCAAGCAACTTCAAAATGGACCCTTTTTCTGCAATTTAAACCAAAACACATTCAAGGTTCGTGGTACGGTGAGGGTTTCGTGGTGGCGCGACAGCGGAGCTTCATAGTGCGGCGACAATGGAGGCTCGTGGTGTAGCGACAGCGCCACTTCGTGGTGCGGCGACAGCGGCGCTTCGTGGTGCGGCGAACGACGCTTCATGGTGTGGCGAACGACGCTTCGTGGTGTGGCGAGGGTTTCGTGGTGGCGCGACAGCGGAGCTTTGTACTACAGTGACAGTGGAGGCTCGTGGTGCAGCGACAACGACACTTCGTGACGAGAGCGGCGATAGCGGATGCTCGTGGTACGGTGACAGCGGCACTTCGTGGCGTGGAGGTGGTCGCTAGTGGCGCGAAGGTGGTGGTTCTGGTGTGGAGGCTAGTAGACCAGCAAACGGTGAACGGAGAAGGGTTCGTGGCGTGGAGGGTCGTGGTGCGGTGAACGGAGAAGAAAGCAAATGGCGAACGGAGCAAAATGGCGATGATGCACTATGGAGAAAAATGGAGAAGATGAACAATGCAAACGGAAGCACAGTGAGGCGCGAGAGAGAAGAAGGGGTTCGCGGGTTTGTGCAAAAAACATTACATCGGTTATATTGCCAACCGATCTAATATTTAAAACCATCAGTTTTTTTTAATTTAAAAAAATAACATTAGATCGGTTCCCTGCTTAACCGATCTAATGTATACATGTTAGATCGGTTTCCCACACAACCGATCTAATGCAAATGAAATTATTTTCAAAATTGCCACCGCGTGAATTGTTAGCTCGGTTCCTACACAACCGATCTAATATGCCTGATCTAATATCCCATTTTTCCACTAGTATGAGTGGCCCCGGACTATGATGTCAGCCGAGAATTGCGAGGTTCTTAATTTGCTAGATTCAGTTCCTCGACGGCTTCCCACTAGGCGTATTGTGGCCATATTGAACTTTCCTCGTCCTAGTGGGGACATGTTAGGTATGTTTAAATTTTTCTCGTGACATGCTATATGTTGACCTATCTTACTTTGTTTTTGTTTATATTAGTGTTGATGGTGTCTCACGAGGGTGTTGGTACAGGTCAGAAAAGTCGCTTCCACTTGCTTCGTGATAAATTGAATGAACGGAAGAAAAGTGGTGACACAGTTCTTGGGACGAGCGTTGCGCCCCATGCCAAAGTTGGTGCAGGTGTTAGGAGTCCTCGGCCTCCTCCTTCGGTAGAAAAGAAAAAAAAAGGCTGCCCAAAAGGATGGGAGTTCGTCACGTAAGGCCTCCCCCGAACACAATCGTGTGTCTGAGGATGCTTCTTACAAGCGCTTGATGGGGGCAGAGATGCAGATATATGATGGGATGAACATCACTATATCTCAAGAGGAAGCCAACTTGATTACAGAGGAACCCTTGCCTAGTTTGATGAAAGCTTTTGCAGAGTACCAATCTCGAGCTTTAGTGATTGGGAGACATATCGGCCATGCGCTCATTAAAGTGGGCCAAACGGAGGATCTTGAAGTCGAAGTTGCCTTGTTGAAAAAGCAGCTACGAGCGGCTAATATTGAGAAAGACAAGTTTGCGGGGGAGGTGAGTGATCTCCAGAAACAGCTCCAACAGGCTATTGGTGATAGGAAGTCTTGGTGCAATCACTGTCTTGAAGTTGAAGAGAAGGTGAAGAAAAGCTCTGAGGAAGTATCCGTTTTGAAATGTTCTCTTGATGAGATGAAGACTGCCCATGCAAAGCTAGACAAGGAAGTTTGGGAGTTGCGAGAGGGTATTGTGGAAGAGCATGAGCTTGGCTTTAGGAAGGCCTTGCGTCAAGCATCCCTTCTCTTTGATATTCCCGCGGATGATGACCACTTGGATGTGGGGAAGGATGTGTATCAAAAATCATTGGTGCAGATTGAGGATATTCCTCCTTGTCCTGAACATGCCAAGGATACTCCCTCTTGGGAAGGTCGCGAAGGTGGTGGTGCAAATGGGGCTGAGGGAAGAGACTAACTTGTTAGCTTGACGAATGTTTTTTGTGTTGTCACTGGCTTTGTAAGCCTTTTTTGGCTAGATGGTGTGTAACTTTTGGATATTTTTGTATATGATTGACTAGGTTTAACTAGTGGACGATGCATGTTGACCTTAATCATTTCTGTTGTTTTGATTGGGATGTGTATTGCCTCGACTTTCATTTTATTTTGTATGCGTATAGCAATATATCACCTTTGGAGTTTAAGCAGCCCAACCTATCTTGGTTCAAGACATCGTTGGATTGCTGGAGGTGTCTCCACTAGTTGCTTGTATAATGTACTGAATTTGTATGCATTTTGCATTTTCGTAGTATGTGTAGACGAGAGAGTGAGGTTGTTATTTATGGCTGGAGTTTGCATTCTTCTTTGTTTCGAGGGTTTGCTTACGTCATTTGATTGCACGACTTTTACTGCTTGATTTTTTGTTATTGGTATTATAGTGGCTCAACCATAATATCTTATGTCGCCAGCAATTATTTATGTTCATGTACACGTTGTGGTGTGTGTAATTGACTTTGTGTGGGAGAGGTGTTGTACTACGACCCTACTAGGCTGATAGTCATGACAAGTTTTCCTCTGATAAATAAGGTCTTGCAACAGTCGGCCTTGGTTGATGAGTTGTATCAACAGTCGGCCGTTTGTGTGTTATTTAATTATTTTGTTTTTAATAATAATATGCTAGAAAATGTTGAGGGATAATATAATCATAGAATTATATTAATCATCACAAAACATGAATTGGTTAAATGGTTGTGCTTTGATTTGATAAATTGGTTTGATGTGGGTTCGAACCTTAGTGAACCCCAAACTAAACTCTCTTTTTGTCAAAATTTCCTTTGGCATGAAGGTGAAAGGGCATGGAAACCCCAACTGGCTAAGGAGCAGCCAAGGGTGGCTGAAAAATAGATGTGTTATGAACCATTGAATAACACTTATACCATTTTTAAATGTCATTTTCGTTTTAGCACATTAATCCATCATTAAGGCACTATTATAAGGGAAATTTTAGGTGAGAGAAAAGATTTCTGCATTTGTTATTGTTGTATAGGGAGAGGAGAACGAAAGTTAAGAGTTTGTTGAGGATTGAGTGAGGAAAGGAGCTACAAAGAGATAGAATCAAAGGAGGATTATTTGTGATCAAGGGGGAACTCAAAACAATTCCAAAATAAGCTAAGAAAACCAGGTTAGGGGAGCTGAACCACGTCTATTTATATTTTTACGCATATCTGTATGTATTATATCATGTACGTGTATGATCTCCCTTTGCTTACATTGAAATTCGAGTTTTTGGAATTTTTCCAGAAACCGCCTGGCGGGTGATGAACCACCGCCAGGCGACGCATCAGTTTGTGCTTATTTTTGGGTTTGTGAAGAGGAACCGCCTGCTGGCACATCCCTGACCGCCAAGCGACACATCCCTGACCGCCAGGCGACACATGGCTACAACCCAGATTTTCTGAGTTTTTGTTGAACTGCCTAGTGGTGATGAACAACCGCCAGGTGATGCAAACCACTTTTGGCACGATTTTGGTGTTTTGCGTAATTTGATATGATTCTGATCGAAGGGGGAGTTAGACTGAATCGTTCAGTGAGGATTTGATATTTAATATTATTGGGTTTCGAGTGATTGCAAGCTAAATTTAATGGAACAGTGGGAAGATGATGTTCGGGTTGAAAAGTGGGTTCTTAATGTTCTAAGCAAATTGATGGTTCAATTGTACTGGAAAGAGCGAATGAATGGGTTTGAGATGAGAATCCTTATAACTGAAAATGAATTCAAGTGAGGATTTGGTGAAATTTGCAATGGAGGAAGACCAAGGAGTGTTCGGGGCTTCGCAAGTGCAAGGGGAGGATTTTTGGGTTCCTAGAATAGCAGGAACCGCTTGGCGGCACCCAATTGGCCGCCAGGCGCCATACCAGAGAGGTGCGTGGGTTCTGTTAACGAAGAACATTGTTTTTTTACTTTTCGCGCAACAGGAACCGCCGGGCGGTATTTGAGTCCCGCCAGGTGCCACATCCTCACTTCTGGGCACTAGGCGCCACCATATTTTTCTGGTTCACACAGTTTTTGTAAAACTCCATTTCCCAGTTCGTTAACCGTCGGATTTAAATGCAATTTTGAAAGGTGGTTCATAACATGTGATTCTTCGCTTTGAACGGTGGAGATTGGATTTGGAGGTCAGTAGCTAGACATATACGTTACTCAATATTGCTGATTTTGGAGTCGTTAAAATGCATGAATAACCTCTTGATAAGTTCAATTAACTTCTGATGAAGCATGATTGGGTTATGTGGTATGTCTCTATCAATTTGAATGTTCCTTTGGGTTAGTCACATGTGGAGAATTGGTTTGCTGAAGGCATGGGTGTCAATATTAAATTACGTTGGTGCATAAGATCATGTGCTTAAAATTGTTAAAGTGTTGCTGTTTATATTTTGTTTGAGCATGCTTGGGATTGTCTATATGACTAGGGGATGAATGCACATGTGAGGTGCTATAAGGCTTAGAACATTATAGATGGCAATGCCTTTCATTAGGGGTACTCTAGAATTAGAGCAAATGAGAGCAACATGTGTGAAGGGTGCTTGAACCTGAACTAAAACCAGTAATGTGCAAGTACTACTGTAGCGACTGGCGGTACGTGTCCCCCGCCAGGCAATCTGGAAGCGGCAGCGCCTAGCGGTACGTGTCGCCCGCCAGGCGATTTTGTTGTATCAGATTGGTGTTATGCTTGCTATGATGTGCATGATCTACAAGGCTTCTAGGATATCTTAAAGGTCGGCTTGCTGGTGTTCCTTGAGTTGAGCTCGAAATGTATCCCTTGAGTTGAGCTCGGGATAAGGGTTAAGCACGTGGCATTCCTCGAGTTGAGCTCGAAATGGCATCCCTCGAGTTGAGCTCGGGATGGTGGATGAACACGAGGAACCCTTGAGTTGAGCTCGGGTTGGCGAGTGTTGCCGGTGTAAGTGTGCTAGTTGTGGCCAGTACGGATGGGTCCAGATAGATTGCCCTCCTCAGTAGTTGACTGATGAGTTTGGTATTCTTGGGACGTTACAAATTATGTTCGTATATGGGAACTCCACCTGGTGTTACGGTGTATGATCTGTAGCATGGTTTCCCGCACGTGCTCTATCGGTTATGGCCGATAGGTATGGCAACAAGACACTTTGAGGTACTCACTGATGTAGAACACAGATAACATGGTGGTGGCTATGTGATGTGAGATCAAAGGATGGAATTCCTTTGGTGTGATTGTGTGAGTGGTATATGTGTGCCATATATATATGTTTATTTTCTTAGCTCACCCTATCTGCTTGTGTTTGGCGATGATCGTGTACGCGGTACACGGGAGCAGATGATGTTGCAGGTGGATCTGGTGAGGCTTAGCAGCGGAGCGGGGAAAACTCATGGGAACAGTTTTATAGAGTTTTATCATTTCTGGTTTTGGAATAAAAATGTAATCTATTATGAGATTGTTTTGGTATTTTATTGAATTTCGAGAAGATTTCAACTTAGAATTATCTTTATTATGAAATAAATTCTTTGAAATTCCTGTGTTTTTGGTAAATGGATTTATAATAAATGTGATTTTATTTTCTTATTTTATATTATATTTTAAACCCGTAATATTTGGTCCGGATGTTACAGGGTCTTCGGAGAGACCTTGAGTCGACCTTGGTTGATGGGTTGTATCAATAGGGACTTGTGAAAGATGGGGTCTTAGGAGAGACCTTTAGTCAACCTTGGTTGATGGGTTGCATCAATAGGGACTTGTGAGAGATGGGGTCTTAGGAGAGACCCTGAGTCAACCTTGGTTGATAGGTTGTGTCAACAGGGACTTGTGAGAGATGGGGTCTTAGGAGAGACCCTGAGTCGACCTTGGTTGATGGGTTGTATTAACAGGGACTCGTGAGAGATGAGGTCTTAAGAGAGACCCTGAGTCGAGCTTGGTTGATAGGTTGTATCAATAGGGACTTGTGAGAGATGGGGTCTTTGGAGAGACCTTGAATTGACCTTGGTTGATGGGTTGTATCAATAGGAACTTGTGAAAGATGGGGTCTTAGGAGAGACCTTGAGTCGACCTTGGTTGATGAGTTGTATCAATAGGGACTGGTAAGAGATGGGGTCTTAGGAGAGACCCTGAGTCAACCTTGGTTGATAGGTTGTATCAACAGGGACTTGTGAGAGATGGGGTCTTAGGAGAGACCTGAGTCGACCTTGGTTGATGGGTTGTATTAACAGGGACTCGTCAGAGATGAGGTCTTAAGAGAGACCCTGAGTCGACCTTGGTTGATAGGTTGTATCAATAGGGACTTGTGAGAGATGGGTTCTTCCGAGAGACCTTGAATCGACCTTGGTTGATGGGTGGTATCAATAGGAACTTGTGAAAGATGGGGTCTTAGGAGAGACCTTGAGTCGACCTTGGTTGATGAGTTGTATCAACAGGGACTTGTGAGAGATGGGGTCTTAGGAGAGACCCTGAGTCGACCTTGGTTGATGGGTTGTATCAACAGGGACTTGTGAAAGATGAGGTCTTAAGAGAGACCCTAAGTCGACCTTGGTTGATAGGTTGAATCAATAGGGACTTGTGAGAGACAGGGTCTTAGGAGAGACCTTGAGTCAACCTTGGTTGATAGGTTGTATGAATAGGGACTTGTGAGAGATGGGGTCTTAGGAGTGACCCTGAGTCGACCTTGGTTGATGGGTTATATCAACAGGGACTTGTGAGAGATCGGGTCTTCGGAGAGACCTTGAGTCGACCCTGGTTGATAGGTTATATCAACAGGGACTTTTTGCATGGAGGAGGTATATATGGAGATCTTAAGATAAAACAAGTAGTGATGACACAAAGTATTTTAAAAGATTGAAGTAGGAAAGAGTACCTCTAGTTGCAAAGTTTAGTTGTAATAAAACTTTAAATGAGTCGTGTTAGGAACTAGCTCGCCAGAAAAATATTCCAACTTGTATGCTTTTTTTTTCAGCATCTGCAAGCATCCGGAAAGGTCCTTGCCAATTCGCGGAGAACTTTCCTTCTGTTTTCCTTGCATCACTATTCATTCTTCAAACCAAGTCACCTGGGTGGAACTTCCTTGATTTGACCTTAGAGTTGTATCTTCGTGACATGCTTTGTTTTGCAACTGCATCTTGTATTACCGCTCTATGCCTTAACTCGGCCATAATAGTTGTTGGTCTTTTACACAAACTATTGGCAAAGGGTCCGCTTCTTAGTGCGTTAATCATCTGATGCAGGGCTACCTCTAGACTCAAGTTATCGATGTGAGGGAAAGCTTGCTGAAGCGTTCCACGAACGATCTCAAGGATTCCCCTTCCTCTTGGCGTATGCTGATGAGTGCTAGGGAGGTGAGATCGTGTGGTTTTGACATAGCGAATCTCTCTCCAAACTGGTATAATAAGGTGTCGAAACAATCTACGAAGAGTGGGACAAGACAAGTGAACCAACTAAGGCTTGCACCCTTTTGGGATGTTGGGAATACTTTGCAAAAAATTACATCATCAAAGGTGTAAAGTCCGATCTGGGTCAAGTACACATGTATCTGCTCATCCATGTCGGTGGTTCCATCGTATTTGTCCATGGTCAAGGACTTCCATCCTCGGGGCGAGGGTGTTTCCATTATGCCATCCACAAAGGTGTGCTTGCACGCGCCCTGCCGTGGTACCATGGTATTTGTTGTGCCTTCCTTGGGAGTATGAGTGCTTTGTGCGCTTTCTCCTACTATTTTCATATGTGTAGGTAGGGAAGTAACATGAGTCTTGCTTGGACATTGTTGATCACCCTAACCCTCTTCCTTTGTATTTTCAAGCTTTCGTTTAAGTCTATTATTCTATTCTCGTAATTCACCTAACTCTCATTATATGGCTAATATAATTGCCATCTGACTGCTCTTTACGGTTGCCTGGTTGTTCTCGGCTGTTGGTACATCGGGGTCGTTACTTGTCATGTTCCTTGTACACACCATGTGCACTAATTCGCCTGGCCCCACGGTGGGCGCCAAATGTTCCTGCCGAATACAGATGTACCCGCGAACACAAGTTATGTAGGGACCAATGAATCTTTTAAATGCACATGTCCACCTTCTTTGCTTCAGTTTCTAAGTCCAGGAGCCTAAATATCTCCTCCCAAGAGCCTGAGTATCTCCTTCCAGGAGCCTGAGTATCTCCTTCCAGGAACCTGAGTGTCTCTTTCCAAGAACCTGAGTGTCTTTTTCCAGGAACCTAAGTATCTCCTTCCAGGAACCTGAGTATCTCCTTCTAATGAAGAGTTCCACTGGTGGGAGGCCTCCAAAGCCACTCACCAACGATTCTCTCTGGTCTTTGCCTTGCCCTCTTCACTCCTTCCCTCTTTAAGCACTCCAAAAACACATATCACCTATGGTTTTTCTCCCAAACTACCGCCCTTACTCTCCTCTACCAACCTTAGCTTTGAAATGAGTTTTATTCTTTCTGGTTGTTGTTATTATGCATTACGAAAAAAAAACTGAAAATTAGAAAAGACCTTGACTATTTTTTATTATTTGTGGCAGCAATAAGAACCACAGGAGGAGAAAACAACAACCCAACAACATAAGTAAAACAAACGTGCACGTGACCTAGAAAATAGGAGAGAGAAAAACAAAGATAAAGACAAGATTCGAACACTCCACCCAAACATGCCAAGCACATGCGTAATGCACACCACAAATTTATAAACACTTGTAGTTCACATAATATAACTAAATTAAATAATTAAAATAAATACAACAATAACTTAAATCACTCAAATAATTATTCTATATTTCATAATTTAATAAAATAATTAAATTAAATAAATCAACAATCTTAATCAAGTCATTAATTTTTCCCATGGGTTTTACTTTATTCTAATTTTTTCCAGGTCTTATATTGACGATGCTCAGGTTGTTGTGGACTTTGTTAGATATAACATCTTATATCAAGACTGCTTACAAAGACACCTATAGGGATGTCTCCTTATGAGGTTGTCTTTGGTAAAACATGCCACTATACTATAGAGATAAAGCACCGAACATACTGGGTTGTTAAGTCCTGCAATTTCTCTCTCGACCAAGCTGGGGAAGAAAGTAAGCTTTAGATGAATGAATTAGATGAGATTCGATTGGAAGCCTATGAAAACTCCAAGTTCTAAAGGGAGAAAACCAAGAAATTCCATGACAGCTTGATAACTACAAATGAGTTTGTAGTTGGAGACGAAGTCTTGTTGTATAACTATAGGCTTAGTCTCATGTGTGAGCTTAGGTCTAAGTGGATTGGCCCTTTTGTTGTAGATAATGTTATTCCTTATAATGCAGTTGAGATCAAAAGTGAATCCACAGATAAGAGCTTCAAGGTTAGTGGGCATTGTTTGAAGCCATTCCTTAATCACTAGTGCAGGAAAGGGAAATGACAGCAGTTATTTTCAGTTTTTGGCTTCGGGTCCGCAACCGAGGCATATACGGCCGAGGTAAAAAGGTAGTTCTTTATGCCTCAGTTATAAACTCGAGGCATTTTTAATATTTACTGCCTCGGGTCTATTTTAACCGCGGCAGAAAGGTACATTTACTGCCTCGGGTCTGTCTCAACCGAGGCATATAACTATTTAAAAAAAAAAGAAAAATTTGAATTCTCTTCTGCAATAGTAGCAAGAGTCGCTCCTGAACAGAAATCAGAGCCAACAGGTTCCAGTGAAGTACGTACTAAAGGCTTCTTCGGTTGCTTCTTAACCAAATAATTAGATCTTGCCTTTTGTTCTGATTTTTGCTCCATCTGAGATCGTTCAAAGCCAATCCTTAACTTCTCAAACTTCTTCCGTCCAAGTTCTTGTATTGATCGTGCCTGTGACAAATATAGGAGTCACACAGTAAGCAGAATAAAGCAATCATTGACGTAGAACACAATGAAGCATCAAACTGTATACTTGTTTGTGGTCTCTGCTGCATTGTATTGCATTGCGTTTGAGAAAATTAAAAATATATCACTCTGCATCCAACGTGTCATGCAAGAGCCCCGCAGCCACAACTGTAGAATTGGAACCAATCAAAGCCAGCAACACAACAGTCTCCAAACAATGCTGCAAATAAGGATCCCCACTAGCCCGCATCTAAAAAAAAACACAAACAAAAAATCAATTCACCAAAAGTCCAAACAAAACCCCAACACATTCCTCACAAACCCATGGAACCTCTGCTGCTACCACAACACGAAACAGGGCCATGAAAAACAGACACGGGACTCTGATCCCTCTTCCACGAAGACTCACCAAACTTGATCGGAGAATACGAGAAGGAGCTGCCCAATCTCGTCGCAGTGAAGTGGCAGCGCAGCGGTGCTGGCGAAATGGCGCAACAACGGCGTTGGCGAAACGGCGCAGTAGCGGTGCTGGCAGAACGGCGCAGCAGCGGCGCTGGTGGAATGACGCAGCAGCAGCGGTCACAAAACCACCTCCTCCACGGTGCAGCGGTGGTGAAGCTGGAACAAATGGCTAGGGCGCAGTGGAAGAAGAAGAAAATATTTGGATCTGCGTGGGGATGCTCGAAGAAGAAGAATGGAAGAAGATGCTTTGCGCGGCTGCGAAAGGATTTGGGTTTTTTTAACCCTAAGAAGCCGTATATGCCTCGGTTGGCAGCTGGCCCGAAGCAAAAAAGCACCCTACGGCCTAGGTTATAAAGGAACCGAGGCATATTCTGTCAGTGAATTAAAAATTAAAAAAAATATAACCAAGAAACTGCATTGGGTAATAAAAACCTGAAGCAAGAATGGTATTAGGCCTCGGTTTTGTGGTAACCGAGGCATAAAAGCAAATAAAAATTTTCAAATTTTGTGGACAGCGCGAATTCGTAAAATTTTTTAAGCTATATGCCTCGGTTAGTATGACAACCGAGGCATAAAAGGTGCCTTTTATTACAAAAATGCCACCACGTTTTTATATGCAGCGGGTGCGCAGGAACCAAGGCATATACTATGATGTAGAAACTCTAAAATGCACTAGTGAATAATCCTTCTTTGGTGGACACGATTGTGGAGGAGACCCCCTTGCTTGATACCACTTCTCTTCTCCTACCATGACTCATGGAGTCTTCTTTTTCTTTTCTTTAATTTTGTTACACTTGTCCAATTCCATCTGTTGATCTTGTGTTTGTGTATATTCCATGAGGTTAGGTTGCTTTCAATTCACCTTCTGAGATGATTTAAGTTATTTGACATGTTTTGAATTGCTTGGATGATGTTCATAGATATTGTGCTTCTTTGAATCTTTGTGGTAGGATGTGCAAAAGGCTAAGTGTGGGGGAGCTTGATGAGCCATTATTTTCTCTTATTTCTTTTTTTACTTTTTTATGCCCATCTTGAGGGGCATTTAATCCTCACAATTGTCTACTGCTAGTGCATTCTCATCTATTGGGCTTCATTGGGCCAATATTTCAGTTTTTATTTATTTATTTGGATTTCTTTAGTCTAATTTTTGTTCATTACTTATTTTGAAGTTTTGTTGTGAAACATTTGTGGACTTGGACATTAATATTAGGTTAAAGAGAAAAATGTCACATCAGTGCCATTTCTATGCCCCCTCATCTATGCCACATCAACCCGTTTTTCCACGTCAGCATTAGTATTGATAATTTCGTAATGTTGAAGTTGAGAGTAGAAGTTTTGTAATTTTGGGTGTGTAGAGTGTTGTTACCTCATTGGGGGTTTTGGGTTTTAGGGACCAGAACCCTAATTTTTCATTTTGTCTTCTCTTTTCACATTTTGGGAGACCATTGAATAGCCATTGAAGGCAGCCACTCCATTTTCATATTTCTACACATTGGAACAACACCCATTTTGGGATTTTTCGTTTCTCTCCATAACTCAACTTGTATTCTCATTCTTTACCATTTATGATGCATTTTTGTTTTGTTTTGTCTTGTAAATCTAATATCATGGCTTGCTAAACTCTGTGTATTGATTCCTTGAAGAAAATGAAATCAAAACCTTTAGGTTGTTATTCTGTAGTGCAATTTTAGTTTTGTTTGCTCTTCATCATTTTCAACTTGTGCTTTTTAAAAGGAACACAAAATTGGTGGAAGATTAATCACAATTTTATGCTTTTGTTCTGCACTTTAATCAGCCCTTATTCATGCTTATTTCTAGGTCAAAATTCGTGTTGGTATAAGTATTTTTTCTTGAATTCCTAGCCTTATTGAGTCTTTTGTCTGTCATTTTTTGTTAAGTTTGATCTTTCTTTGGATTCTTGTGTTGCGGAACAATGTACCTTGAGCTAAATTGTTGGAAATATTACTTGTGGGATTTTGAATTGGTCATCATAGTTTAGCTTGAGCATTTTGTTTCACATTTCTAGTAGTAATTCTGAATACACTATTTATATTACTCTTTTCTTTTAAAGTGTTTTTCTCTTTGTCATAGTCTTAGTTTTGTCACATATTTTACTCTCTTTGGTTGAGCTATTTCTTGATTTTGGTGCATTTTAGTTCGTCTTCAAAATTCCTTGGTTTTATCATAAAGTTTCCTTTCCTTGATCTCCTACGTTGAGCTTATATCCGTTACATCTTTAACTTTGATACTAAATTCTTGATGGGTTGATTAGAGGTTCTGTGAAGATCTTAACATGTACTTGAGAGAGAATGAATACACTTTTGAGAATGCATACATTTTCAAGAGTAACACACAAGTGAATTGAGTGTAAACACGTAAGGAGTGGTGAGGTCTATTTGACAATTTTATCTACATTACTTGTGCTAACCACTAACTTTCTCTTCGTCAGTTCCTGTTTTTTATCTCTCACTACAAGATTTGGCAATTTTGAGCACTCCACAAAGTTCCATAAGCATTCGACCTTGGTGGAGGATATCAATGTCACTGTGTACAGAATTATCAAGCTGAATAGCAAACTTGTCGATCTTGGAAGGGAGCACAAACATGAAAGAAAATCATTGGCAAGAGATAAAACAAGTGCTTTTACATGTACCAAGTGTGAAGGTTATGGACACAGTTTATTATTGTCCTAATTGGGATGCAAGTCCCATGACTCATGAAGACCTCAAGGATTACATTATTTGCTTGAAAGAGGTGGAGATGAGTGTTATACAAAAGCTCAAAGTACTAAACAAAGTGAGACGAGAGTAAAAAGCACAAAGAGAGTAAGAAGGGAGATAAAATGAGGTAAGAGCACTAAGAGAAAAAAAACGAGAGAAAGAGAGGAGAGAGTACAAATGATATTACAATGACTAAAGATGTTGGAAAAAACAAGACAAGTGGAAAAATTGAAGAGAGAAAAGGAAGAAAATGATAGGAAGGAGAGAGAAAAGAATGAAAAGAGAGCGAAAGAGAAAGAAGAAAAGAGAGCGAGAGAAAAATATTGTAACCCATCTCTTCTTGTTTTGTTTTCCAGGAAAGACTTGTACATTCAGGAACAATGGCAAAAACAATAGGGTAAAGAAAAGACGACAACAAAAGACCTTATAGAGAGAATAAGTATGAGTGTGTGTTTCTTCTAAGAAATGCTAGATTTATTTATAGAGTTTTTGGACCCTATAATCTAAGTGATAAAACTTGTAGTGTGGTATCATTATAATATCAATAAAATAACAATTTAACTCATATATACAATAATAATAATAATAATGTGACATTTGACCTGATATACCAAATATTCTATAAATATATGGTATTAAACAATATAATGATATAATCAAACTACTTAGATTTATCAAAGTTACTATTAATATGTGATTATCTCATACTATTTTCTAACCAGTGAGATTTAATGGACCTCGTTGAACTACATTATTTAGCACATCTTGAGCCGTTGAGCATATATATTAATCATCTATAAAATTAACAAAATACCAAAATTAAAATTATTATACTACAATTATAACTTTTTATTATACTAAAAACAAAATATATCGATACTTATTTATTTATAATCATTATTTACTCTTATTATAATTGTTCATCATCATCATATATACGAGGAATATACAATATCTGGTGTGTAACTCTATTGGTAATGGTTCGTAATTATTGTAAATTTTGTAAGCTTCAATGATCTGGGCGCAGACAATTGAATTAAAAAAAAAAAAAAAAAAAAAAAAAGTAAGCTCTGGTATTAAGTAGACTTGGTGTAAAATAAATTGTACCAACTACTTGAAACTTAGTGACCAAACAAAACATAAGATAAAGGTTTGATACTGTTGAGCAACAGATTAAGAAATCCAAGATTCTTGGAACGAAATACGAAGAACGTGAGAAGCAAAAGGGTCATCATTCATCGATTTATCTGCACAGACAACAGAGTACAGGTGTTCCATATCCATTGCTTTGTTCCAACGCTTTATGAGCAACGTGGCCACCAACAAATAGCGATTTTGACTCTTGAACCGGGAACAAGTCATTGGGTCCATAAATGGTTGAACAATGATTATTCCTTCTATGATGTGGAGATTTTCTTTCTGACAGAAGATAGTTACCAAGTGAGGGAGCAGCAACACTCACTGCATCAGTAGTTAGCTTTGAACAAAGTGAGAACAACCAAGGCCTCAGCTTGTGATTACTTTCGTTGTTCTTTGACGATTGCACCATTCTTCCCCTGCTTGATCTCCTTGAGACTTCTACGAAGCTAGAAATTCTCATGAGGCTTCCCAGCGTGATGCTCTTGTCACGGAAGAATGATCCAGTGGACTTAACCGAACAATTAATAAGAAGTCAGCAAAATGACTCGTGAAAAAAATGCTATATGAACATGCATAATCCAATCTAAAATTTCCTTAGAAATACTTCTGTACAGTGAAAATGGCTATATATATCGTCAGTTTTTAGTTACTGTCTACGAAGAATCTATGGAAATGGCTGTCTTAACGAGATGTTATGGATTTGATTTGTGTTTCGAAAACGACTTCTCAAACTTTTGACTCGTTTTTCCTATTCATTAAATATATTTTTCACCCATGGTAATAAATACTGTTTGGAATAATTCTTCACGTAAAGTAAAAAATAATACTGTTATTGGGAATATTAACTACACACGGTCAAAATAGTTTTCTTTTAATAATATGACTTAATTCATAATTAAAGGAATATATTTTAATTGAGTTGTACTTGAATATGCAACCTATAAGCCAAAATTAAACGACACAAATAAAATCAGAACCATTATGTCTGAGCGTGATGAGGGAGGCCAAGAGCATGTTCTGGACCATAGAAATCAAACAACAACGGTAAACTGAAGAGGTTGAGATTCCAAAAAATTTTGTTTATGGGTGATTTTTATGCATGAAGTTATTAAGTTCTCAAGATTTTTGACGCCGTTTGAAAACAACCGTCTAATCACCAAAATCATAGTCATAACATGAAGAATGTACACTAAGCAATCGCGGGTTGTGTTGCAGACAACAATTCTTTACTGTGAAAAAACTTAAATTCACTTCTTTTTATTGCATTATTTATGCAAACTTTCTGACAGTTGTACTCAAAAAACTTAAAAACTTATTAATTATTTACACTCTAGTAACTCATACATTAACTATCCACCACGAATGATATATTTAAGATTATAACATACTAACAAGTATGTATTATATTTGTGTATCATTTCCACAAAAGTTTCCCAAATTTGTTAGTGATAAATCAATGCACAGGGATCTTATATATATCAACTAAAACTAAACATACTACACAAAATGATTTAGTTTTCAAAATGATTGTTTGAAAAACTCTCAAAACTCGTCGATGAACTTTAATACGAGACAGAATGTGTAAAAGTTTGTCTCCACAAAGTGGGTGTACCAATAATCACCATTATACATTTATTGAAAGAAAGTTATTTACCTGTGTGTCAAGATCTGATGAATAATCAGTTGAAGGTGTGGGAGAAGCAGTGAGAATGGTGCTGAAGGAAACTGATCCAGAGAAATCACCATTTCCTGTTAACCCAATTCTTGCATTCAATAGTCTCAAACCCAAAGGCCACCCTTCTTCCTGCATTGCCTCAAAACCAGCCAAACGATACGTAAAACAAATATAAGATAGAGAATATGAAAAACTTATTTTGGTTACATTCAAACTGAAAGTTATTAAGAGTTTTCTTTTTTCGTAGATAATATATGTTCTAAAACCACTCTTAGTGAGGTGATGAGAGTTAAACCAAAAACGCTCATAGTGAATCGAGTGGCATGTATGATAAGGATAGAAGTTAGTTGCTGTTTCTGCTATAAAAAAAAATCTTCAAAGATTTAAAGGCATCGTTTCGAGAGAGAATTATGGTATATGAAATAGCAACTTTGTGTGTGAGTGAGAGTGAGTGTAAGGGGGAGAGAGATGATACCTGCAAAGCCATTACTGTGTTTGAGGGAATGAATACGTTGGAATGGGATGAACAATACGGAAATGAAATAGTAGAAAGAAGAGTATGGATTAAAATACTCCTAAAAAAAGATAGGTGTTTCATTGCTGATAAAAAAAAATTAAAAATAGGTGTTTCATTCCCCATAAAAAAAATGACTCCATTTAATCTTTTACAAAACATAATTATTATTTTAATACATAAATAAATAAATAATCTGTAATGTTTTACAAAATATAATTATTATTTTAATGTACAAATGGATAAATAATCTTTTCAACTTGATATATTTTATTTTTAAAATAAATAAAAATAATCATTTTTTGTGTAAAAAAATTATTTTATTTGAATTATATTAATAGGTAATGAAGCATATATTTTATCGTTAATGGTCACCTAATTTGGTTGAATTAGTTGAAGAGAAGATTAATACAATTAAACCCTTGGAGAAGCTATTAGGATGCAACGATTTTTTGCATACTAAGTTCAATTTTTATATTTTTTATTATACTATAATCGAAATATACAGAACCGATAACTGATGGTATTAAATTGATTGTTAATATGTATTTATTTACATATATTTGAAAAAGGAGTAATATAATATTATTTTAAGCTTATATGAAAGATACATGGTAAAACATTCAAATCTAAAAATCACTTTATGTGATTTTTAGTTAAAACATTTGTTGCGTTTTCTCTATATTAAAACATAATCCATGATAATACAATTTTACTATTACAAAATTATTTATTACTGATTATGAAACAGTGCACAGTCTTGTATAAATCAAATAAACAAAGTGCAGAAAAGTATTCTTGATTCATTCTGATTACTCGGTATGAAATATATTTTGACAACTCGCATAGAAGGTTGTCTCTATTAAAAGGATAACATGAAAAGAATAACTGTCATTTACTGAATATACCTTCTGACCGACGCAACACAACAAGAGAAGAATTCAACGACTGCACAGAGAACAAAACAAAGGAATCAGTATTGATCAGATAGAGGCATGTCCGTATGGCTATAAAACTGTGAGCGTGGTAGAATGGATATGGACGTAAGAGCTTTTCTGTTGCAAGTTAATGCAATTTATGTGCATTAATTGTCTCTGAAAGTCAAAAAAATGAGACAAAGTTGAGGGTGACATGAGAGTGACTTCTTACCACCCTTTTTCAGCAACAATATGAGCTCTGGTTTTGGGGATACAATACAACAGATGGTAGCAGCACTGTCCTGGTGGGAATATTTTTCGTGGCAGATATTAAAGAACAAAGAGTGCAGTTGTGTGGGTCAGAATAGTTCTCTCTTTGCAAGGATTACGTGGGGACAAAACAAAATAGCCTTAATGCTCTCAAAGGAACATAGTTTATTGAGTTGTATATATTTGATAAATAAAAATTAATCTATAGCTTAAATTGGAATATTATATTATAGAGAAAAGTTTCCTTGAAGGAAGAGACAAAAGACAAACCATAATTATTATAATTATCGGTGCATAAAAGTTTTTTTATAAAGGTTTTTTATACCGCACTAAAATAAATAAAAAAAGTTAGAATTATTTACCGACAATTACATACAAATTAAAATCTGTAAACAATTAAGTTTTACAAATGAATTTTGTATACAAAATATATGTTATATAATGTGTGATGTAAGATTTATTGTTTAAATACTCAGAACATGGAGTGATTTCATAGCAATTGGGATAGAATGTATGAGAAATGCTATAGCAATAGAAGATGTTAGAAAGATAGCAACAACACCAACAAATACGAGGAACGCCAACCTCAACAAGATCGCAGGAGCAACCCCAACAAAGCAGCTAAACAAAAAGTCATTAAAATCAACACCAACATGGACATAATTACTGTAGAATTGTGTACTTTTGGATTTACCACTTCTATATTATACGTCTATATTATGTCTTGATATGTGAAGAAAACATATCATATGAACAGTTAAAGCACGAGAGGAAAACAATTCATTTTCGTAAATCTATTTCATCCGTATCGTTAATTCATTGCCTGTAGCCATACGTGTATCTTACCAAAAAATGTGAAGTTTAGTATAACTCGATTGTGTTCATTTTTCAATTCCATATGTAAGAAAGTTATTGACCCTCAAAATTTGGAGGAACTTCAACAAGAGGTTGTTATTGTATTGTGTCAACTAGAGATGCTTTTTCTTCCATCATTTTTTGACATCATGGTGCATTTGAACGTTCATCTTGTAAGAGAAATTAGATTGTGGGGACCAGTTTATCTATGATGGATGTACCCAGTGAAACGATATATGAAGATCTTGAAGGGATATGTGAAGAATCAATATCGTTCAAAAGCTTCAATCATTGAAAGATACATTGCAGAGGAAGCCATTGAGTTTTGTTCATAGTACATGTCAAAAGCAAATTCTATAGGAGTGCTTGACAATTGTTGGCATTCATGTACAACAATGCAAAAGTCTTCAAGAGGTGTACATGTGGAAAGCAAATCTAGAAAAGAGGTTATACAAGCACATTTGTATATATTAAATAACACAGATGAAGTCATACCATATTTGACTAAACACAAAGACATTGTGAAAGAAAAAAACCCAAGACAATCAAAGAGGTGGGTGTTCATGAAGCATAACAAAACTTTCATGACTTGGTTTAAAGAACAAATCATCAAGAACCCATTTGCATCTGAAACATTAACATGGCTTGCAAATGGATTAAAGTTTGATGTGTTATGTTGTTCTGGCTATGAAATCAATGAGACTTTATTTTATACAAAGTCTCAAGATGATAAAAGCACTGTGCAGAATAGCGAAGTCACTTTAGAGGCAGGGTCACTACAATTCTCAACTTCAAAAGATCAAAATCCTATTGTGGGATCCATGCCATATTACGGTGTCGTACAAGAGATTTGGGAACTTAGTTATACCAAGTTTTCTATACCTATTTTCAAATGCAAATAGGTTGACAATAAAACTTGTGTGAAAGTTGATGAATCGGGAATGACATTGGTTGACTTTCGAAAGGTAGCATATGAAGATGAACCATTTATTATGGCATATCAAGCATCACAAGTCTTTTATGTAGCCGATCCTGCATCCAAAAATTGGCATGTTGTACTACACGATAAAAAGGAGACCAACAATGAACATGAGCAAGCCATTGAATGTTACGAGCTTCAATCATTTACATCAACAATGATTAACAAACATTGTGATGATATCATAGATGATGTACTTGCAACTCAAAAAGATCATGACGAAGGAATATATATATATATATATATATATATATATATATATATATATATGTGTGTGTGTGTGTGTGTGTGTACAATTTATTGTAAATTTTGTTGTCATTAAATTTATTGCCTTTATTTATAAGTAATGTTATTAATGTTTGTCATTTTCTTTTTAAAACAGGAAAATGTCTTCCGATGAAGGCCCTCTAAAGAGATCTGGCAGAGGAGCTACTAGATTAAAGTCCTCCTTAAGAAGTTAGCTAGTGGCAAGAAGACACCGGTGGATGTCAATGTCCACACTGGTAGGGCAACTAGGCCTAATGCAGAGATATTTCACACCTATCTTGGTATAGTGGCTCGGGAGAAGATTTCTATATTGGCACAATCTTGGGATCATGTCACCGAGCATGAGAGAAACATCATTTGGGAGATATTATGGTAATTAATTTTGTACATCTTAAAATCTTTATGAAATATTAGATGTTCTAATATATTTTTTTTTTCCATATATATGTAGATGGTTTTTGATATCCCTAATGTGAAGACGCTGAAGTCAAAGATTTTGTCTTCGGTTGCCATCAAATGGCGTCAATTTAAATCAAAATTCACATCAGTCTATGTGTATGGTGCAAGAAAAGGAGAAAGTCCTTGGCCCAAGTATGCTTGCATTGCTAAAGAAACTTGGCAACAATTCGTACAGGTTTGAGAAAGTGAAAAATGGGAGGTTAGTATTATCATTTGTATCTATTTTATTCCATATTCTACTAAATACTAAATTAATTTCATTAAAATGTTTATATGGAGTTCAGAAAAGAGCACAAGACATACAAGCACATAATGAGACTCCACACTTGTTTTCTCGTGGTGACTATCAAAAGCTAGAACAAAAGATGGTTAGTGAAAAGATGAAGGCACGTGGTGGTTCAGGTGATGACGATGGTAGTGCAGATTCCATTGAACCTCCATCCCCACCATCTAGGTACGAGAAATGGAAGCAGGCTCGTCTAAGAAAATCAGGAACATGGACTTCAGATGAATCACAACGGGTTGCTGAGAGGATTATGAGTAATTTTGTTTCTATGTTTTAACTTTAAACTTATTATTGGAAGGAAAATATTTTAATTATATATGTTTCCCTATTGTAGGATTCTCTAGTTGAACAATAGACCCAGGGTGCCTTCAATCCTCATGGTCGAGAGGATATTCTTAGTATTGCTCTTGGACGACCTGAACACCTTAGATGTGCTCGTACCACTAGATACAGAGTGGGGATTCAAAGTAAATTTGGAGGGTCATCGCATCGTCAATCCCATTCACCATTTAATGTGAATACAGAGGAAGCCTTGTAGAAAATGAAAGCTGACTTGACAGAACAACTACGAGAGGAGATGAGACAAGAACGGGAGCAGATCAGGCAAGAGCGTCAAGAGATGAGATTAGAGCGGCAAGCGATGATGGATGCATTTGACAAACGACTAGAAACTTTACTGCTCTCGCAAAAGTTCCCCACTTCAGGAGAACATGACCTTTCTCTTGGTGTTGTCAGAGTTAGTACAAAAGGAAGTTGTTAAGTTGCAGCTGAAACAGGGGGTGACATTGGCTTTAGTTCCCAATGTGAGTTGCACACATTGGTAGATTGTGTATCTCCACCTCAGTTGGTAGCCCATGGGAAGTGCTTTGAAGGTTCAACCATGTTACATGGTCAATGTCTACCCTCTCACTTATTAAAGGTTATGGTGGAGACGGTATGTTATGGTGATGCTCCAATTTCTATATCGACATCAGAGGTTGGTATTGTATCACAAGTAGTTGGAACCACTAGTGCAGTGAGGGCTTTTGGCCCCGGTTACTTTCGTGATTCTGCCTCGGTTTTAGAACCGAGGCATATTGGGGCGAGGCCAAAAGGCACCTCCTTTTGGCCTCGGTTATCACCCGAGGCC